>JGI24890J29729_1000891_pt1 | contig 15721 bp, 17 predicted proteins | sample FreactcultureFD7_FD_29729 | JGI IMG/M metagenome (IMG submission 29729)
ATTTTAAAACATTTATATATTCAGCGTCAGCGAGCTAAAACCTTTTCGTATACCAAGTTTTTTTTAACGCGTCAAGTAAAATATTTTTTATATAATATTAAATAATTTATCATGCACCTCTCACACTGCGTGTGGAGCGGGTCTCATAGGGCAAATAGTACGTGTCTCACACTGTGCGTAAGGCGGTTTTGTGCAACACTTAATAAGTGCGCTCACGATATTGTGCAAAGGTACCGTTAAGATACTGCTTGGAAGGTGATTATAAATTGATTGCATAAGATAACATGCAGCTATATTGTCAACTAAAATGAATTCTTTATTCTCAACAACCTAAATAAAATCATCTTTATTGTCAAGTTAAACAATCGAATTAAAAGATTATTTATTTTGCAAAATATCTCGTGCGTAATTGCTTAATGTGTTATATTTATAAGTATAAAGACAAAACAACACAAGCAAAAGGAAGCGTGCGAAATGAATAAAGAAACTCTGTTAAAAATGATTGAAGAAGATGATCAAGGAAATTTAAAGGAACAAAAAAAGAGCTGAATAGGTGACACCCTAGACAGCTCTAAAATTCAACACAATTACAAACCATATACACAAGGAAAAATTAGCATGAACTCACTTAATTCTCAAATAAAAACTTCTAATTCATCACCTAGAATCTACGTTGCTTGCTTAGCAGCGTATAACAACGGCTTTCTTCATGGAAGTTGGATTAACGTTAACCTAGGGTTAGAACACGTTGAAGAATCCATTAAAGAAATACTTGCCTCCTCTCCAGTCGCAGAAGAGTGCGAAGAATGGGAAATTCATGATCATGAAGGTTTCGGAAACTTTGACGTTGATTCTTGCCATAATTTAGAGAAATTATGTGAGTTTGTGGAATTTTTAGAAGAATATAAAAATTTCCCTGAAGACGTTATATCTCAATTAGTCCAAGATTTTAATCTTGACGGTGCAAGGGAATATTTAGAAGATCATTTTATAGGAGAGTTTGATAGTGTTACAGATTTAGCTTATCAATTAGTCGACGATTTTTGTTTATTGGAAGGTGTAAGCAAAACAGTTGCTCAATATTTCGATTATGAATCGTACGGAAGAGATTTAGGATACGACCTATATAATTATGACGGTTATTTTTTTTGGAATAGGTAGGAACATGAAAGAGATTAAAGCAACAATTTATAAGGTCGACGGCACGAAAGAGCCGTTGATCTTAAATGATAAATCAAACCTAGACACTTTGCAAAAGATCGTAGGGGGATTAATAGAGGTTATCTATATCGTGCCCTTGCTAGATCAATTGAGAGGAAACTTTGAGAATGGAAAGGATTTAATCGTTAATGAGGAAGGCAAGATTTTAGATTTACCCATTAACCCTTGGAGCCAGTTGGTAGGCTTAAATAGCATATGGGAAGCCGAAGAGTTTCACGGTGATATGATACTTGTTGAGGGGCGTTTGCCTTAAACGTTAACGCTTATGTAAACATTGAAAATGTTGACTGTAGGAAAGTACCAACTTTTGACACTCTAACACTTTTTATTAATATTCGAGAAAACATCAAAAAAAAGAAAGAAAAATGAAAATATTTGACGTTATAAAACATGATGATATTGAGTTAATTATTACAGAGAATTTAATTCATTGCCAACCTTTTGGAAAAGTTGATATTACTTGTTTTGATCGTGATATAGAAAAGTTTCCCTTTGGGGAACACGGTTATTTTTATTGTTTAGCAATAGATTTAAAAAATGAAGAACTTTATATGATTTATTTTGGAAGTATTAAAAATGTAGATACTGAAAATAAAGAATTTGTAAAATTAAATTATATTAACAATGTTAAAGGAAATGAGAACGGAAAAAATGAATATTATGATATTAATAGAAAATTCTACGAAAAATCTTGCGATTGGACAAAATTTGAAGTTCAAAAAACTGACTCTAGCAATTTTCCAGGGAAAGAAGAGGGTTATATAAAATATATTAAGAAAGAGATAAAAAAGTTTAATGAAAAAATATAACGCATAAAATAAATAGATTTTTGCTTTTAACGCAAAAGTTACATGTGTTAGATTAAATTTAATCTAACACTTTCCCAAAAGCCTTAAATTTACTACAAGAGGGAAATAATGAAAAAATTAGAAAATGACACAGAGAAATTAAATTATTTAAATGAATTTTTAGAGGAACAATTATGCTACATACACGAGATGATAACGAAAAATCAAAAAGTCCAAGAGTACGCGGAAGGCCATTTTCAAAGGGAAATATTAACGGAAAACCTAGAGACAAAATTATGGATGATTCAGGATATACAAGCAATATTGAAAGGGGAAATGTAGCTAGGGGGCCAACCTCCCCCAAGGAAATTGCAATTGATAGAAATTTATCTCAATTAGAGAGTTGCCCCACAATTATTAAGGTCGAGACCCAAATAAAGGAATCTATGAATAACAATAATGAAAATTATTTTGAAGAAAAAGAAGAATCTCAAGATAAAATTAGTGATGAAACAATAGATTCAATAGATTTTGAAAACGGAAAAAATAAATTATCAATTAGGTTTAGTAAAAAACAAAATAGAATGTATAGAATTCAAATTTTCCTAAATGAAGAAATTGAAATAAGACCTGTAACATATACTGGAACAAGTACCGGAACAGCATTTTGGAATCTTTTAAAAGGAAGTTTAAAGAAATGAATTCATACACATTTATGTTTTTATCAGTTGTAGCATTTATTATATTTTCTAATCGCTTCAATATTTTAGAGAAAAAAATAAATGTAATTCACGATATTTTATCTAAAAATGAAGAGAAAGAAACTTTAAAAAAAACTTGAAGGATAAAATGAATGATGCAATTTGTATAATTATTACTAATTGTTTTTTGATAATTAATGTTTTATGGCTACAATTAATTTGCAAAAAACTCGATAGAATAGAAAAAAAGTTGTGGGAAGAAAAATATAAAAAATCTACTCCAACGTATTTTATAAAGGAAAAGGAATGAAAAAAATTGTGATCAACATTTCTGATATGACGTATGAAAAATTACGGTTTGAGTCAATCGAAGAAAAAAAAAGCATTCAGCAAGTTATAGAGAGTAGGATTTTTACAAAATCATTTAGTGAAAACGTTTTGAACGCATTTGATAAATGGCTAGAAGAAGAAACACAGAAAATTATTAGGGGTGAAAAATGACTGAAGAGAAAAATCAAAAAGAAATTCATGAGGAATTATTATGGAATGAATTTGAAATTTTTTTCGATAAATGGATTAAAAATAAAGAATTATCAACTCGCGATATTGTTTATATGATTTTATCTAAAATTAAGTGTGAATATTGTCTTGAACATGAATGCCTTTTCCATTTGATAGGGGAATTAAATTATATGTTGCATGATAATTTAGAGGAAATGTTTTACGACATAAGAAACTCATTAAATGATATTGAAGAAAAATAAAAAAAAGGAAAAAAATGCAGCCTACACCATGCCTACACTGTGGATACAATTACATGAGAAGAACAGATTTTGACGACTTGCGCTTATGCAATAGCTGTGAAGTACGCGAAAACATACGAAACCCAAAGGAAAAAAAAATGGAAACAGTCGATATTTTAGTGAAATGCCCCACACATATTTATAGGGACATTGAGGAAAAATGTATTAATATAGGGACTAATCCTAGCGATTATCTTATGACTCTTTACTATGATGATTGCTCAAGATTTTTAGATATAAAAGAACATGAGGAAAAAGGGGGAAATTGGAAAGAAGGTAATGAAGAAAAAATAATTCAACCAAACACAAAAAAATTAAAAAAATAAAATGTTGATGAATAAATCAGGGTATTATATTAAAGTGATTACTCCCTCGACTAAAGTCGAGAGCTTCTAGGGTGTATCCCAAGCCATATAATCCTAGGGCTATATAAATATAGGTTTTTAGAGGAACTTGTCTCAGCCTGCCTGACAGTGAGATAAGTATAACAAAATAGATAATTGAACACAAGCGAGATTCATCTCGGACCTAAAGGATCGAGATTTCTCTCGTCAAAGGTTAAAGCAGGGGTTTTTCTACTACAAGCCACCCCCGCTTTAAAAAATATTAATCGTGCAACAAATTGACAATATCAAGGTATTCCAAATATCTTTATTTTGTCAAGTTTTTTGAATAAACCGAATTCATCTAAAAAATCGACTTCACCGAATTGTCAAAATTTTAGATGAGTTTAAATTTAAAACTCAATTCAAGGAATTTATGACAAAACAAGTTTACAAAAATCCCACGCCTGGACAACCTTTGATTTCTACTATCAGCTCGGGTTGTAAAACCCCCCTTCTTGAAGTAAAATTCAGCAATTTAATTAAGCCGTTCCGTTATCCAAACTCTCCAACAATACCTCGCTATTCTGTTACTTGTATAATCNATCCTAAAATTCACATAGATTTTTTGCACGGAATACAGTCTATTGAAAATCATGAAAAAGTGGATAGTATAATTAAAAACGAAACAGCGAAAGAAGACGGTTCACAAGTACTTACAGGAAATCTTTTGATTAAATTTCAAACAAAAGATATTGTACCTATATTTCTAGGGAACAATTCACTTGTAGAAGACACTTACAGCCCCTTAGAAATGGAAGATGAATTCAAAAAAGGTGAAAAAATCATTATCGTTTATGATATTTTGAGATATACAAAAAAAAATACAATGAATGTTGAACACGGCTTGAGCTTTAAACATACTGCAATCTATTTTTTCCCTGAAGAAGGTGAGAATGGAAAAGATTAAAATATTAGGAATAGACCCTTCATTGCGTAATACTGGATTGGCTATTGTTAGCTACAATACAGAACTAGACCCTAACGACTCAAAATCATATGAAATTTCACATTGTCAGGTACTTGTAAACCCTAGAAAATATACTGGTACAGAAGCAATTTTGAATATGTTAGATATGATGAACGAAGAATCACAAAAAGAGGCCTATAAATCAGCCTCAAACGTTATTGTAGAATCTCCTGCTATTATGTTTAATAAAAAAATAAGTAGCTCTGTAGTGGCTTCTCTGGCTCATATTTCAGGGGGGGCTGTCGCATTGTTTGGAATTGAAAAATCCTATTTGTTTAGACCTAGTGAGTGGAATAAAACAAGAAAAAAAGAAACTACTTATAGGCAAACCATTGATTTTTTGGGGGACCCTGATTTATGGCACTATGAGAAACGGGTAAAATCTGAAATGTTCATGGAGCATATACTTGACGCTGTTTCTATGTCGTTATGGTGGATTAAAACCAATTATTCAGAGGAATGAATGGATTATGAAAAAGTGATCGACTATGTTATATCGTTGTTGTTTTTTATAATTATTCTCCTATCCATTTCAACGGCGTTTATTTTAGGAATATTTTTAAAATTATTCTGCTAAAGTCGTTGTTGAAGTGGAATACCTCGATTTATTTTGGATTGATAAACCGCTTTCTCTTCCAGGCTCATCTCTCGATTATTTTCAATTTCTTTAGTTAAAGATCTTCTTTCTTGGGGATCGTCCACGATTCCTTCATTATATGAGGGGTATTTTTGAGCCATATTATCAATTAGCGAAACAACTCTTGCTCCTTGTTCTAATCCAGTTCTCAAAGCATTACCTGCAACACTTGGACTTGTTAAAGCTCTTGCTCCAGTTGCTACAGCAGCACCGCCAGCAGCAACTTTCGCTAAGGGTAAACCTGAAAATTTTGCTAAGGCAATCCCTGGAACATTTTCTTTAATTGCATTCATAGAAGATTTTACTCCTCCTTCTCTTAGTGATTCTAATCCTGAGGCTAATTTTTCATACATTCCTCTAGGTTCTGGAATAGTTGGAACGGATGTTAAATTAGGTTGAATAATTTGAGCGTAAGGAACTGGAGGAGGTTGTGGGATTAAATTAGGGGAAACTGGAGATTTTTGTAAGGCTTTTTCAGAAACTCCTCCTTTTGTAAAAAAATCATTGGCTATATCAATTTTATATTTATTTGCATTATTAGATATTTTTTCGGATAAAATTTCAGGATAATTTTGTAAAAATGTTTTTGCCTCAATTAAATCAGGGAACATTGCTTGTAATGTTCTAGCTTCCTGTCCTGGAAACATAGAATTTATATTTTTAATCACCCTTTTATATTCAGGTAGTGATCTAATAGCATTATTGATTTCATCCCTTAAAATTTTTCCATCAATTTCTTGCAGATTTCCCTTAAATCTAGAAATAACATTTTTTATCTCTTGATTTATTGAATTATTCAGATTTCCTACGTAATTTTTCCCTAATTTTTGTCTTAGAAAATCATTTGCTTCTTTAGAAGAAAATAAAATATCTGATAATTTATTTTGTACTTGATTAGTTCCGCTTTCTATTTTTGGTGCCCATTTTTCAAATACATAATTTGAAGCTAATTTATTAGGTAGAGACTGATTTAATGAAGTTTTATAATCAATCAGAATTTGTTTTACTGCACCCTCGTTTTTAATGATTGCTTCATCTAGTGCTTTCACTCCTCTACTTAATGACTCCCCAGTGATTTTTCCATTTTTATCTCCTTTAAAAATAGTTCTAAGGAATTTACTAGCAAAATTTCCTTCTGGACTTGCTGCGTACGAAGAAGTATCAATGGCTTTATTAATAAAATCTTCTACCCCTAAAATTTCGTTTGAAAGGGGGTGCCTTCCAATCGTTCTAGAAACCCTATCCATAGAAGAATTATTAGCAGATTTAAAAAGATTATTTTCAGCTTGCTGAGCTTTTTCAATATTGGCTAGTTCGGATTGACGAGCTGCTGATTGATTTGCAAAACGAAGTTTTTCTGCTTCTGTAGCTCCAGCCGCTCTTGCAATTTCACCAGCATTTTTTTGTTCTGTTTCAGCAATTAACTTTTTTAAATCACGTTGAGAACCTCGATTTCCAGCGACTTTTGATAGTCCTTTAAAAAATTTATCTAAAATTACACCTTCAGCAGCTTGAGATCCAACTTCCTTTAATTTTTCAGTTGGTTCTAAAAAACTTGTTTCGGATTGTCCAGCCCCCATCAATGGAAAAGCAACTGCTCCAGGAACTCCAGATAATAGCCCCAGTTCGGTTATTGTTCCGATACCCTTACCAATAGTGGATGCTATAGGGTTCTTCTCTTGTAGACCTCCTAAATACTCCTTTCTCCCTTCTTGCATGGCATAAAAATGATCAAGAACTCTATCAACATATCCCATTCCTTCCTGTCCTTCTCCAGGATTGAAGGCTTTGATTCCTGAAACTCCATAATTAGTCAGAGTATCTATTGGATTTCCTAATAGCGATTCAGACGCAGAACCTAAAATTGTATGTCCAGTTTCTCCTGGAAGTCTTTCGTTATATTGCTGCCATTTTAGAATGGATTCCGCTTTTGATTTTTTACCAGATTCTGAACGTAAGACTTTTTTTTCCTTATCCTTTGGAATAGGAATAACTTCACCATCATCAAATACAAAAGTTTTATTTTCTCTATCTATTCTGAAGTCTTTCATTTTCCAATAACCTCTCTAGCAGCTTCTTCGGCTCTATTTTTCTTTCTTTTATTTTCAGATTTATTAGTGTTTATTTTAGATTCCTTAAATAATTCACTAATCGGAAATGTATCAACTCCTGATGAATCTAATTTTTTAATTATATTATCTTCCATTTTATCTTTTACGCTATTTATTTGTGCTTTTACTGTTTTTGGGTCAGAACTTCCTTTAAAAAAAGATCCAGTAGTAAAAGGATTTGGAATCATTTTTTGAAAATGTTCTCTATAAGCTTTAAACGCTGTTTTATTTCCTGCAGAACCTACAGATTGACTATAAACATCTGATAGCTGTTCTAAGGTTGTTTCGTAAAGCTCTGATATTTTTACTTGATTTCCGTCTTCATCTATAAATGTATCCCTGGAAGCTGGTACAAGTGCTTTAAAAGCGTTTGTTGGTGTAGAATATAGTGATAATGGAATTTTATGTAAAATACCTGATTTTTCATTTTCAGAATATTCTATAAGGCTATCTAAATTATCTAATAATTTCAGGCCTTGCTGGGTTGAAGATACTTTTTCAGCCAATTCAGGCATTTTCTTTTCTTTAAAATTTTTGAAATCTGATTCTGATCTTATTGCAGTCGATTTAACTGGTAAAAGAGGGTTTCCAGTTTCTAAAACTAATTTTCCATTTAATAATTTTCCATCTCTTGTAAATAATTCCCTTAGCTCTTTATTAGGGACATTTTCAGTTATCTTTCTTTTTAATTCATTTGCTTGCTGAACTGTGACTAATTTTTCTTTTGCAACGTTAGATTTTTCTAAAGCAACTTCTGGGAGTAATTTTTCCGCTTCTTTTCGTTCATTTTCTCTTTGTGATAATATATCCATAACATTTTTACCGCCTGCTGCTAACCCTCCAGCAAATCCCTGTTTACCTCCAATCAATCCTGCTATAAGAGCCGGAGCTATTAACGCTAACGCCATTGAAATTTGTTCGGACTGTGATAAATCTTTATTTTCTATTTTTTCTAATAAAGAATTTTCACGAGCTGTTAATGCAACATCTCTTCCTTCAAGCTTATCTAAAAAAGCTTTTGTAGCTATTTCGAACTCACTGATTTCTTGCGCTCTTTCTGGAGTAATTTGAGTATCGAATATTCTTTCAATTTCAGCTTTTAATTCAGGGGATGAATTTAGATCATTATAAACTTGATCAGATGCACCAAGTTCTACATATGTTCCAGGCTCTTTTTTATCTTCTTCAGTTATTGGTTGTTTTTCAATTTCTTCTTTTTCTTGTGTTGGTAAGACTGGATTTTGTTGTAAATTTTCATTATTTTTTTGCGCTAGTTTATTTGTTTCATTATTGACGGAATTCCATAAATCCCCAGCGTTATTTTTAATTGAATCCCACCAACCAGGTGATTCTTCCTCGCTAGCAGTTACAGGGGGTATTCCTTGTTGAATATCAGTTTGTGCAGTTTCGATAGGGGGTATCTGTGGAGTAACTGGATTTGATAAATCTTGATTATTTTGAGGTTTAACATAATCTGCAAGTTTACTTCCTATTTTAGACCAAAATCCACCTTCATTTTCTTCATTTTCAGGAATTACATTATTTGCTCTGACGTCATAGCTTTGAGGTGTTGGTTCCTCGTAAATATCTTGTTCGGGTTGTGCTTGATTAACAGGAAGAAAATTAGAAAAATTAGGTAAAGAAGTTCCTGTTACATCTGAAGAAGGCTCTTGCTCCAGATCTGATAAATAATCAGGTTCATCCATAACAGATCTTTTTGGTCTTCCAGAAACATTTTTAAGACCTTGCAGCCTTGACATTATATTACCGACAGAGCTATTTGGTGTTGTCATAATTAAATCCTGCTAAATTGTCTATTATCTTGGGTTTCTTTAACTTTAGGTTTTTTTCCTGTTATGGCTCTTAGTTGCTGTTTCATTAACTCACGATCTTCGTCTTTTTCTTCAGCCGACGGCCCTCTATATTGTCTTAGAAACTCGTCTTCTAATTCTCTTTGACGATTTTTTTCTCCTTCATAATTCATTTCATCAATAGCTAGCTGTCTATCTAGTTGTGCTTGTGCTGCCTCTCCCATACCACCTGCAAAATGAGCAGCTTTATTTTTAAGCTCTAAATCAGCATTTAATTTATCTAAATCTCTATGAACCCCAGCTTGCGCTTCCATTCCAGTACGAGCTAAATCACGTTGTTGAGCATATCCAACACCACTTTTTCCAGCTATTCCCCTTTGACCTTGTTCTCCGAGTAATTTTCTTTCAGCCGTTTGCATATTTCGCTGAATTCCCCTATTTGCTTCAAACTGTAAAGCTTTACGCTTTTCAGGATCAAGACCCACAATGCTACTATCGTTATAAAGATTTTTAACGTTTTGCAACCCTTGATTGTATCCGCTTTCTCTTGTAGCTTTTGATTGTGCGATATTTTCATTTAATTTATTCTTATTTTGCAGTTCCTGTTCTTGTTTTCGTTTCATAGCTTCTTCAGAGAAGTTTTTTTGCTTAGAAATTAAATTTTGATTTTCTTGTTTTGCTCTTCTTCTTTCTCTTTTTGCCTCATGATATCCAAACATTTTCAACCTCATTTAAAAAAAATAACTGATATAATTACATCATTTGCAGTGGGATTTCGCAAATATACATGTGAATCACTCCATTTTGTGAATCCATCTACAACATAACCATCACCAGATTGTCTAGTAATGAGTCTTCCAGTTGGTATATTTCCAGGATAAGAACTTTTAAATTGATTAGGAATTGAAACCTCTGGAACACCTGGAGAACCAATAGCTGCTGGTATTTTCAAATTATCAACTGTGAAAGATTGAAAATTCTGTTTAAAATCTATTTTTAATAACCCGATAGACAATTCTTTCAGCCAGCTCCATAAATCGACTTCCACATAGGATACGACCGAATTTCTGTTTGTCAATTTCGGAGGAGTTCTGATTATCATCGTAATACCGATTTTCTATTTTCTGGTATGGCTTCTAATTGAAATCCAGCAAGTCTTAAATCCATATTGATTCCTTTTATTGAAAATCCGACCTGTATAGATTTTGCAACGGTACCCTGTTTCAAATTAATCGTTATAAATGAATCTTGATATCCTGACCAATAATTCCAGCCCCATGATGAATTCGACCATGATGAATTTCGTATATTATCCGTTTGAGTTAACGAAACAATGGTACTTTTTAAATTGGGTAATCGATTCAAATATGATGAAAATTCCAGTATAGGGTTATTGTATTGCAGCAATTCTGATACTCGATCTAGCAATAGAACACATCGACAGAATTTTTTTCTCACTTCTGGCTGTCCTAAATCTTCCCATGATGAGATCCATTCACACATCTGAGCACCAGCATGATCAGCATGATCAACTAGTCTATAAAATCTATGCTGTTTATATAAATTTGCTGTATTCCCATCCACACGACTAAACCGCCTTTCCTGAAAGTACAGCTCGTCATCAATAACGAATATGCCCCCAGCAGCATTTATATTATCCCAGGGAAACCAGTTTTTACCCTGATAATCATAACACAATAACAAAGAATTTATATTTGCTGTTCTAATAGTTGTTTGAGAATCTTCACACGGCAAAAACAGTAAATATTGGTTATCTTTTGTATAATTGACGGCTGTAGCCCTTTTCAAAACATATTTAGTCCAAGGCAAATAATTTGTCTGTCTGAATAACGCGTCAATTGCTAATGAAACTGGAATCGGATTTCCAAAAGCATCTGTAGGAAATAATTGATTTTCCGTGATTGCATAAACACCATTAGTATGCAAAAAATACATTAATGTACCGACAGAGGCTATAGAAGCATTTGCCACACATCCTATATTTGTTCCCTGTGCAATTTGCACTACTTCTATTTGACCTGTTAAAAAATTACCTGTTGTTGCCCAAAGAGAGTGATTTTTTGTTGTTATTAATGTGCTTCCAGATATTCCTATTCCAGTAATATCGTCATCCACATTGGGTACGCTAAAAAAGTTTGTTGCCAATGGAACCGTTTCAGGAGCATTCCCTTCAGAAAAGAAAACATTATCCGAATTATCTGGATTTCCACGTTCCCCTCCAGCATAAAAAAGTTGATTACCAAACGCCTTCACATATTTTGAAATAGGAGGAGGAGTCGGAATTTCAATGGGATTATCATAGGGTCTTTGTACCTCAGCATCAGTAAGATAATCAACAAATGATTGTGTGCCAGCTCCAGAGCCATCATTTACTAATGTTTTTACTAAATAAATCTCTCCATTTACACCGAAACTTTCATTTTTTTTAGTTCTGTAGACATTAATTCTTAAATTATTTGATATTCGATCATTATCTAAAAATTGAACAGCTCTATAATTAACTCTGAGAATATTTATTGCGTCTGGTCTTTGATTAATAGAATAAATTAATACTCCATCAATCACACTTACAGGAATTCCATCTATCGTAATATCTGTTGGGGTAACAGAGATTACATTTCTACGCTGTAAATTTTCTTGAGAATCTATAAATTCTACAACATCATTTGGTTGAATTGTATGAGCATTACCAACACCATTCACAACATTTATAGTATTGACATTTGGCAACGAACTATTTGCTGGTTGTGTTCCGTTAATGATAGCCACATCTCCAAAAACCAATCCTGTTTTAAATGCAATAAAAAAAGTCCCATTTGGCAAAGTAACTGGTACCCCTTGTATGTTTATAGATGTAGGTGTTGTTGAAACAACCAGTCTATAATATGTTATTAATGTAGATAAATTAGTAAAAACTACTAAATCGCCTACTTCAATAACATGACCAGCCACCAAAGGTATAACGAAACTATCAGTAACGGCACTACTAGAAGTACCAGCGTTTCCGTCTCCATAATATGCGGTATCTCCAATTTTTATCGTAAATCCAGTATGCAAACTAACTAAATCAAACCAATAAACATTGCCTTTAGGGTCTGTATATGGCCCATAAACAGACGCTGTTGCAGCTTCTGCGAGAGCAAAATTTGTGTTCCAATTCGCTTTAGGGGCGGAAATTAAATTATTTACAGTAACTACAGAAGCTGTTGGCCCTGATTGAACTACATAACTAAAAATTTCTGAAATTTCACCTTCTACAATATGTCCTTTAGCATCAACCTGCTCATATGTGATCGCATACTGATATACTTCTCCTGTTAGAAATGGTTTTGAAAAAGTACCTCCCGATTCATCTACCGCAGTAGGTCTAGCCCCAATAGGCATTCCAGCTCTATAAACAGTTTGTCCATCATATTTTTGAGGATAATCCCATCCATTGCAAATAAAAATAACATCATCAAAAACAGCCATCGAAGCATTTTCAAAATCTGGTGAATTTTGATATTTTGTATTTGCAGAACCTGGTAAGGGGGGATTTATAGTAAAATTAATCTGTTGCCAATACCAGTAATCTATTATAAATGGCCTATTGCTATTTATAACGATCGGTTCAACGATTTGTAAAAATGCAGCAGGTAGGTTAGTATCTCCATTAATAGCCACTAAAAGATTGGGAACTGCTGCAAGAGCAGTTAAAAACTGCGAGATCAAATAGGGCGAAGCAACATCAAATCCTTTTCCAAACATAAAATTGAAATACAAATTGATCGGCGTATTGATTAAGATTGAAAATGGAGACCCATCAACAACAATTGAAGCTAAAGCAACTGAAATGACATTTCTTTGCTGTAAAATACCTATACTATTGTAAAACTGAACTACAGATCCCGAAGTAATATCATGACCTCTATTCACAGAAATAGTATTTGTTAACGATACTGTGGCTCTACATTGAGCAGATCTATTTTCAATAATTTGACAGTTTATACTTTGTCCCGATCCATTATAAATTAATTGTGGATCAACATAGATTGAAAATGTTAAATATCGCGCTTGTGTGAATGAAATAATCCACATACCACCAGTTGTATAAGCAGGAAAATCTATTATGTTAGTAGTGTCTACAGGAGTTAAATCTAAATTAAATAGCTGAAATTGATTTATATTTGTTGCACCCACAATATACTGTTTAAAATTTAATTCTGTCATACCTCCTATTCCACTTAGGGTAATAAAAGTGTTAGTTGTTAAACCATGATTATTACTTGTGACAACAGCAGGATTTGCATTTGTTATACCAGTAATCAATCCCGAAATAAGTCCATCATAATAAAAATAAATCTGTTTTGTGAGTTTATTATAAACGAAACCATTTGTGCTAACGCAAACTGTTCTAATATCATTTACGGCAGGATCATCAAATGTTCCAATACCCATTCCACCAATATCAGCAATTTGACATTGATAACCTCTACGTAATTGAAGCGTTCCATCAGGAGCACGTTGAAAATTAGTAGCTGTTTCAGCTACATTAGAAGGACGTAAATAAAGAGAATCTGTAGAGAATCCCCTTAAATTACCTATTTCACGAGTTATAATATGATTATTGCTCACAAGTATCTCTTAATTGATTTTAATAATATCCGCGTCCGCCATAATTCCAACTTCTATTTCGTAATCGTTGTTGCCAGATAATAGGAACAACACTTGGCCTATATCTTCTATACGCGATCGCTAATCTATCAAGAACTGCATTCTCTGCGTCAACCTGGTTCTGAGTAGGTTCAGCAGCAGATTGCAATCTAAGCAACCTAAGAACTACATATTCGATCAGGAGATCTTCCGATTGCCTATCAAGTTGTGAGTGAGTGGAGCTATAATCTCCTCCAACAACATAAAAAGTATCCTGATTTGCAATAATCCCCTCAAAATTTAGCCAGGAAAAATAAGGAATGACATAATTTGGTTCTGCACTCAAAACAAAATTAATCATGTCATATCCACTGATAGGAATAGCATCAATGATAGGCTCTCCGTCACGTGTTGTAAAACAAACCCAATCGATTTTATCTAAAACACTATTTGCATTGGCTTGCAAATTAACATCTTTTTGAGAAGTGACAGTAAAATTAAGCTGAAATTGAACAGGATTTTTAAACCACAAAGCAATACCAGAAAAAACATTCGAAAGAGTAGTATCAACAGGTATTGTGAATGTGTTAGCTCCAGTAAAAGTAATAATATAAGTATTATCAGTAAGAATAGCTGGCTCAAATACTCCGCTAATTCCAACCTTATTTCCAGATATTAATCCATGTGGGCCATCTGTTGTAATTTGAGCAGGATTTGAGTTACTTATTCCTATAATATTACCAAAAGGAGTGATGATATTTGATACCTTACCCCTTCTATAATCTAGTTTACGCATTCTTTTTTGATAGTTAACGATAAGAGAGTTTTCACGAGTGATATTTGGGGTAGGAGAGAGAATCAATTTTCCATTTCGAATGCAATATGTAGAGGGAATATTCGTTGGATAGGAGAATCTATCTTGAATCATCCCTTGTTCTAATGTTACGAATTGCCACGTCTCAGGGCCATAAAGGAAACGGACATTCATAATCTGAAGTGCCATTTTTACAGCTTGAGGAATATCATACTCATTTACACCTGCAAATACTGTTTGAGTGTATTCTTCAATATTTGCAACGCTGTCAATTTGAGTGATTTTATCGTACAGTTGGTTTAATCCTAGATTGAATATCTCACCAACCGTATTATCATCCCATCCTTCAGTATATGAATAATTTTCTTGATACGAAAGCTGGCGTGCATTAGCTGCCATCTCATCGATGCGCCTAGTTCCGCTCATGTATTGAACTTTTCCAGGCCCTTGATTGGGGATTGTCATGACCACTCCTAATTCGTGCAATTACCGTGCAAATATCGTACAATTATTTTCTTTTCATCATCTTTCTCTTAGTAACGGCTACAATCATTTTTTTTCGATGATCTTTTGACATTCCACCCTGCATATTATTCGGCCCCATCTCCTCTTCACCTGACGTATCCTCTTCTCCTTCATAACCAACATTATGAACGATATTGCCTCGAAGCGGATCTGGATCTTCTTGATCGGGTGCATCCATTTTCATTCTGGCTCTTTTGAGCTTAGCTTCTAGTGAATATTTCGTCTGATCTGGCACTGAATGATGATAATTATCCTCCATTTCATGTGTTTCATCTCTCGAAACATGACTTTTCATGTGCGGTTC
>JGI24890J29729_1000892_pt1 | contig 15715 bp, 11 predicted proteins | sample FreactcultureFD7_FD_29729 | JGI IMG/M metagenome (IMG submission 29729)
AACTTGTGAGCATTGCGGCAGATCCGCCCTTCACCTTCTTTAATAATTTCTAACTTAATTAAAGGACTTACAACACTAAGGAAACTAAACTTATTGTAAGCTGTCTTTGGAAGAATTTTCGGAGCTTGATCGTTAAACAGTGTGCTCATTGGGGTGTCCTTGTATAAAAAATGCACGTTCTAATTAATAGTGCATTATTAAGCTATTTATAAATCTTCTTCTTTGGTAGGATCTACTTGTTTTCTTGCAGGTTGATCCATTCCGCCTTCACCACTACTGTGTTCATCAAGNGTTGTAGGTTCTTGAATCATTGGTTCATCAATAATAGAAGCTAGATGTTTTTTGAATTCATCTTCATTGAATTTTTCATAACTATCATCTGCAACAATTTTCATACCACGAGCAAGCTTCATACGTTTACGTTTCTTAGATTCAAATGGTACAGCAAATTTCATACGATCACCGTATGTAATTGTTTCAAATGGTTCATCAAATTCGTCATCATCCCAACCAGCTACNCTAGCAGTCTTCTTCTTAGGTCCATTCTTAGGACCCTTCTTTGAAGGCTTAGGAGCATTCTTACGTTGTTCATATGATTCTGCAGGACGCTGTCTTTCACCACCACGTTGCGTCTGTTGCATTTGTTCTGCCATTTGGTTAACACTTGGGTATATCTGCGCACCAGCAGCAGCATCACTGTTGCCAATGGCTTCTCCTGTTAAGTTAGGAGCTGCAGGTGGTACGATCAAGCTTTGCATAGCACCTGGGGCAAGTTGTGCTCCGAGTGCTGGGTTTTCCAACATGGCNAGGTAGGCCTGGTATTCCTGTACATATTCTGGTGGAATAGGAAGTTGTAGAACCATAAGACGGTTAAACAATTCCTTCTTGTACTGTTGCTCAGCAACAACAGTCTTAATCTTTTCATCCTTACGAGCATCAATTTCATCATCAAAGTCAATCGGGATATTAACAGCAAGTGTGCTGAGTGAGATTGGAAAACCGGCAGCCATAAGTTGCTGCAAGAATCCACGTTCAATTGTTTCGTCTCTCAAGTTCATTGAACGGAAACGTACTTCAGGGATAGCTAACTTTGGACGTTCTTCAACGTATTCAGCACCTGTTTCCTCATCAACCATGAGAACAGTTTCCATAATAGGAACCATTTGACCACCAACGTTGCGCATTTCATAGTGACCCTGTCTTTCTGCTACTGGTTCCATACGGCTACGAATAAATTGTTCGATCTTGTGTTGATATGTGCTAAGCATTTGAGTAATAAGTTCACGGTTAAGTGCACCAGCAGCATAAGTACCACCGTTACCACCTTGTAGAAGGTCAGCACCGATACCGAACACTTGCATAACTTTAGATTCAACACGCATGAAGTCTTGGTCAAGACGTGGCATTGATTCACGACCGAATGCATTTTGAATTGTAAGACCATGGTGGTAAGTCATCAAACGGAAGTCAGAGTTAATTGCCATAGCCAAGTCATCTCGCAATGATTGNAGTTCTTGTGCATCTGGAATCCATGGACCATCTTGGTCTACGTCTGGGAGACCCAGAGTAGCAAGAATAAGAGGAGAATAGAGTCGGTCAGCAATAGCATCCTGAGCGGCGTTGAGACTTTCTTCCAACATAAGCATACGGAAAGCACGTAGAAGAATAGGAGTACCATGTTCGCTCCATGGGTTTGTCTTAAACTTGATCTGCTTCATGATTACATCTGAAACAGGAATTTCTTTATCTTGGCGTGCCCATGCTACAACGTCTGGGTAGAGTTGCATAAGCATTGCATATTCTTGAGGAGGATCACGACGTTCAATAAGGCGCTTGATTTCTTCAGGTACTTTAATGTGATATTGATAAGTTCTGAGAGCACGATTCTTTGCAACGATAACGTCATTAGGGTTGATGATTTCATCTTCTTCCCATGCACCAATACCATCGTGCCATGAACCCATAGCAAAGCATTCTCCAACGGTCCAGTGTTCACGACCAAGGTCAAAGAGGAACTCATTGTAGTTTAGACCATCAAAGAAAAGGTCATTATAGAAATCGCTAATACGTTTGTCTGGGTGAATAAGCTCAACATCCAACAATGGGTAGCGAGTATAGATATCAATAAGAGAAGGAACTAGATAGTGAGTTGTGTAGAGTAGACGAGCCCAGTCACGAATCTTACGTGTCTGCTCATCTGGGTCTTCCATGTTGAACCACCAGGTGCGTTCACGCCAGTATTCAAATGGATCGTGCAACTTAGGCCATGCCCATTGAGCATCTGAACCTGTTGCAGCAGCAGTTCTGCGATTAGCAGTATTTGCTATTCCTTCAAGATTAAAACCTTGCTTAAGATTATTTAATCTCTCTCGTCCTTCTGTAGGACCTAGAAGTGGACTGTTGCCCATAGCACCCATAGCACCTGGAGTACGTGCCATGTTAAGCAAGTNTTTATTAGCAAGACGACGTGTTACTGGGTTCTTGGGGCCTGTNATGCCTGCACTTTTTAAGCGATTAAGCTCAGCAGAGGCACTCCAGTCTTCTCTTGACATTAAATTGGTTTCCTAGTATGTTGCGCAACTACAGGCGTCTATTCCTGGAATTGATTGGTGACCGCAAGGATACATTCTGACATCACCACTGATTCTTACAATCCCACCAGATGCATTTTGCATGATTGGATTGCCNTTGAAATCGAAGTTTGCCCCTACGTGTCTTGTACGAGCCAATCTTATATTCTGTTCACGTTCCATGTCAACTCCTTAACCGATAAAGTCTGCGTTGTTGCTAGTTGCTGCGTATGGCGGTGTTACATTAACAGTTGAAGTAACCTGTCCACCAGAGATAGTATATCTAACAGGAGCTTGGTAGTTATCCTGACCAATATTACCATTTGCATCTGTAGCATTGCTACCGATTCCCATAGCACTAAGGTCAGTGTATAGACCTGGAATAGCCCAATCAATAATTCCCTTACCACCACTCGCTGTAACACGATAAGCTAGTTTTGGAGTTTCTGCTGTAGCAGATGCATTGTTTAGAGTAAATGTCTGATTACCAGTTGTAGAAGTTACTGTACCAGATAGAATAGTAATCCATGCTGATGAGTTGTAGTCAGTATTTCCGTAAGATCTGTTGTTACTACCTTGNAATTGAATGAAGCAAGTTCCGCTAAATCCGGCTTCTANCCAACATTCAAGAAAAATTGTTTCAAGGTCAGTTGGAGTAATTGAAGGGTCTGGTGCACATACGAATCCAACATCGGTTGCTCCGTTACCATTGACATTAAGATTAAGTCCTGGAACGTTTGATCCAACCATTCCACCGTTCCATCTAGATCCACCACTGACGGTGCTGTTTGTCCCTACAACAGGGCTATATGGCGGATTTGGCGGGTTAACTGTACCTGGGGTACCGTCATTACCATAAATGGTAGTAAATTGACCAAGCACATATGGCTTCTTAATCTGCTTGGGTCCTTTGCCTTCTGCTGCCTGCATAATATCTCCTAGAGGCTCATGTAATCTATGCCGAGATCCGGTACATTTGATTCTTGTAGGTATCTCATTGCGTTAATGCTAATGTCGTTATCCGCAACATTTATTGCTGGCGCATCACTAGGAGTTGATTGTACTGCTTGTGGCCTAGGAGCCGGAGCAACCTGTACAGGAGCAAGTGCCGGTCTTGTGGTCAGAGCCTTATCAACTTTGCCTTCAAGATTCTTGAAAGCGTTAGCTACTGGTGAAAGCGCTTTGTTTACTGCTTGTTCGATCTTTGGACCAATTGGCTCTTCAGCCTTAACTGGTTCTGGTTTAATGTAATATTTGTGAAGTACATCGTTACATAAATCCCAAGTTAATTTATTAATCTCATCTCCAGCTAAACGCATAATACGCTTGGCTTTGGTGTCCCATTGGTATTGGTACGCTTTACCGTCATAGTCGGTCAAGGTTCCCCATTGGATTTCACCTTCAGTATAATTAACTGTTATAAACTCTATATTTGCAACCTGTTGAAATTTTGGTTCTTCAACAACAGGTTCTACTTCAATAACCTCAAGGACCTCCTCTACCGGAGTAGAGACGATCTTAGTTTTTATAGATCTGAACATGAATTATTGGGTAACTACCAACTCGTAGTCAGCCTTGCGCTCAACAGAAGCAGTCTTGTCATCCCAGACAACAGCGAATTCACGGTCACCTACAGCAATAACAGTACCAGCAATCTTTGTGCTAGGTGTTTCAGCAACAACTCGTGCGCTTACAAGAGACTCAGCAGCAGCACTGGCGACAACGCCTAGTGTNCAGTCAGGGTTAGCTTGTGCATTGTTAAATCCGAATGAATGAGCAGCAAGTTTGCTTGCAGCTTTCTTAGCAGCTGGAGCAGGAACGTTAGAAAGGTCAGGTGAACCTGTAAGAGATGGGTTGGCAACCATTGGTACTGGGTCCTGAGCTGGGTTTTCATCAGTGGCGTGCATGTGTGATTCATCAACATACTTTTGAATTTGAGCACCTAGTCCCTGACGTTGTTCATCATAAGCCTGGTAGTTCTGTTGAAAGTGGTTGCTGCTCTCATCCATGTAGTCTCCATTCCATTGAGCGCCTTGTGGGATAAAGTTGGGATCGGTTTGTGCTGGTGCGGCTGTCTTGTCAAAAAGATCGGCAACCTTAATATTTAAACGTGGTTCCATGATTTCTCCTGTATTGGATACATACACTATAGTAAATACCCTAGTTAATTACATTATTAATTCTTAGGTGGTACGGGGGCGCCATCTACATAATTGGCATCTACCTGCTTGGTAGTCATATCATCTATTCCCCCGTTACCCCTTAGAACTGGAAATGTTGATTCGACAGTGCTATCTTCTGGTAAATGGGTCATAGAGTTTGTTGCAATATAACGAAATTGGCTAGCAAAAGCAAAAATGCCTTCTTCTTCAGATTTTTCGTTATTTCCTCTGGATGCTAATTCTTCTGCTTCTGTTTTACGATCTCTAGCAGATGCACAATTGACATGACCAAATAATTCGCGTTTTCCATCTTTAGAACGTCCAAGACTTACAACTGGATTCCCTGGCCTAGCTCCATATTCGCAATCAACACAAATAGCAGATTTATCGCCCAAATCTGATGATATTTTGAATATTGGCATTATTGTTCCTCTTCTTCATTTGAAAAACCGAGTGCTTCAAAAGCACCACGTAATCCACCATCTTGTCTAATTCCTTCGATAACTTTACGTTCATCTTGTGGTGTTTTTATGGCATCTTGACCAGCAGTTGATTTAACAACATCAAGAAAACCTTTTCTACCTTCTGGAGTGCTGATAACGTCATCTACTGTTGGTGGATCTAACGGTACTTGAATACTTCTTCGTTTTCTAGCCGGTGTTACTTGTACTGGTGTTGGCGTACCACCACTATTGAATGCTTTGTTCGGAGATTCCATTGGTCTAGGTTGTTCTGTTGATAACTGACCACTAAATGCTGACCAGTTTGGACCAGTGTAATTTGATTGTGGTTCTATAGCATAACCAGGTCGGTCTTCACTGCCATAACCTATATCATATTTTTTAGCAAAAGAATCGAATGCTTCATCACTATCAAAATTGTTTCGATCAATACCTAAAGTTCTACGACTTTCATTAATCAAACGTTTAAATACAGCTGTTGTTTTATCGCTGTTGATTGTTGGCAATGCTTCTCTAAGTTCTTCTAGGCCAAATCCAGTACCGACTTTGGTCTTTTTGTTAACTGTTGTTTTTGACCCAGGTGCCCAACCACCAAGAGGGTTCTTTTTCGATGGTTTTGGTTTAGTCCATAGATTGTCGGCATTAGCAACTTCGTTCCTTNGCATTGTTTGAGCTTGTGTTCCTGAATGACAAATCAGCTCAGCAGTTGGATTAGTTATTGGTGCTAAGAAGTTTCCATCCACGCTTTCTAAAGTATCGTATGCTCTTTGACCTTGCAGTGTTGAGCGTTCTCCAAAGAATGGTGTTAGATTGTGAAACAAGTTAGCAACATGCTTGCGAGCACCGGAAAACCTTGAATCCATCTCGCTAGAAACGTTCATGGCTTCTATCGGGTGATCATATTTTACGTCTCGTTTTCCCTTGCGTCCTTTTAACAAATCTCTTCGAAAAGTACGCATTTTNCCAATAGGTCGATAACTATAGATAACATCGTATTTTCCGTTATCTTGTACGTTAGTAACTACAGCAAACATTTGTTTGTCTCTACCACCGCCACCAGCATTGTAAACGTGTTCATTATCATTATAATCTTCTGGGCTTAATCTTTTCCCTATATTAGAATCAGGATTTTCAAGGTCCCAGTTAAGAAAATGGCAAACCGTTCCAACTTTTAATGGTTCATCAAGTTTTTTAGTACCCATTAAAGTTAATGCAGGTGCAATAGGTTCAAATTGATCATCCACCGCTCTATACCTAAGTTTTTCATCTTTCAATTCAGTACCATTAGGTTTAGCTTTTACATCTGCTGATTTAAGAGGAACATTGCTAGTTTCTTTATGAGGTATACGGATAAACTGATCAACCCAAGGTTGCAATGCACATTGCGGGTGGCATGCTTCGCCACTACAAAATTTATTNTGAAAAGAAATATCATAATTTTCAGCTGCTGCTGATGCTTTGGTATCGGTTAAACTACTTGCAGCATCTGTGTTATAACCAAGACCATCGCANTTTAAACATCCTTGACCATTGCAACCACGGCATTGATATGCTTCTGATTGTCTAAGCGATTCAGGGATTAAAGCATATACAGCTTTTACAAGTTCACGATTTTGTCTGTTTTGCTGGAAATGGTTGGTTTTTTGTTGACGAGCTTCTGCTCTAACGGGGTCTTCTATGCGAGCTCTTCTCTTTTCGCCTATCCGTTCTTTAACGTGTTTTAACCATTTACTAGGGCTAACTGTAACATTTTCTGGAACCCAAGTTTTTGTTAAATTACCTTGTTCATCGGGTCTTAAAGCTTCTGTAGCTAACTCAGATCTTCTGTTTGGTGTTTGCAATGCCAATGTTTCAATTGGGCTAAATGCATCACGTTCATGTTCTTGAGATACTTGTTTTTGAATTGCTTTGTTTGATTCTTCATGAGTTTCTAATTCAATGCTCTTAGATAATGCTTGTGCTTCTGGGTTGTCAAAGATGTTAAACCCACCTTCTCCACCACCATAAAGACCTTCAACGTCAGCATCATTGTAGATGTCGTCAAAACCTGCGTATTTAGAGTTAAATTTATTTCTCGGCATTTTCCGATTCTTTCATCAATGGTTCAGCCATTACAAGTCCATTATCTTGTATAGATTTACGCAATGTGTCACGCATTTTTGCACTACCTTCAGCACCTTGTTGATCAAATGATTTCATAATTACATTACGCAAAGAATTCTCATACGCACTCATAGCTTCATCATTTGATTCACCAGCATCATAAGCGTGTTCTAGTTGTGAGGCATTTTCAAACATTGGCTTTAATGATTCACGTAAGCTATCTGGTGATACGCCAGTACTTTCAATAGCAGATTGAATTTTAGGAATTGCTTCTTGAATTCTAGGGTGCAATGATTTTGTATTCATTGTACCATCTGGTTGTGTTTTAATGGTTGGAGTATCAACCGTTAATCCAGGAATGTTCATTGGCAAGGATGCAAAACGCTTACCAATCAATTCATTAATATCTTCAAGCTCTGCACTGGCAGCACAAAATTTAGCATTTTTGCTTGCACGGTGTTTTTGGCTTTTTTTATTTAATTCTTCAAGAATGTCAGGTGTTATGTTGACTCCAGAAGTATACATACCAACAAGATCAGAAGTCGTTAGATTTGGGCTGGATTCATTTAAACCGTATCGTACAACACTTCTTCCTTCGGCATCTGTTTCAGTGTTTGGCAACTGAGTTACAGGATCCACTGTAGAAAAATCTGTTATTAGTTCATGAGGGTTTGTTGCTGCTCCACCAGGATAGGTTTTACCCATTGCATATTGAAAAAGCATGTTTGGTATTTTTATACCAGTTGGTGTTACCAATTGATGATGACCTGGAAGAATTAATGCTTTTTCACTGTGGGAACCAATTCTGCAATTTTTGCAAGGAGTAACGTTGCCTTCTGCATCAGTTTNTTGGAATTCATCATCACCATGACAATCAGGGCATGAAGGATCACCATGTGCTTTCCAACCATCAACGGTATCATCACCATAATCAAAATCTTCCAAAACTATTGGATTACCATCGACATGTGTTACTTCTAATTCACGTTGTTCTACAGGGAATTCTTTTGGACCTCTAGTAACAATTTTAGGAATTGTACCTTCTCCATTGCATTTAGCACAAACATGACCATCAGTTAATTTGATTGTTGCGTTATTTGAATGACAATTTCCACATTCTACACCAAACTTAGGATCCATTGCAGAAAGGTCTTTACCAGTTTGCTTACATGTACGACATGGTATTGCCAATTCTTCAGATTTATTATTTTGCCATCTAAAACCTTCGCCATTGCAATCAGGACAATTTGGACAATCTTCTTGATTAAGAATACGTGTACGACCATTACCAAGGCCTTCACCAATTTGTCTACCACCATCTTCAGAGTAAATTGGTGCACCTGGTATACAATCTCCACAGAATGTTGAATTAATAGAACGATATGGATCTAGAGAACCATTAAAACAAGGTTGTCCTTTTCCCATTCCTGGACATTTTTCACGACTAACTACATCTCTAGATTCGTATCTATTAGGTGCTACATAAGTTGGCATTTCATTGCCAAATTGATCTTTACCAGTTGGTCTTCTAAAATATTTCTTAATTCTTGTTCCAGCAAGTCCAAGTGTTACCATTGGGATTCTTGCGATAGAAGAACCTCTATCAGCTAGTGTTCTAACATATCTAGTTCCTGAAGAAGTAGGGTCATNACTTAAATTTTCTGGCAACATGGATTGACGTAGCAAAGATTGACTAGAACGAAAGTTCTTACCAAGAGATATATTGCCAGATTCATCAACAATATATTTAGGTGTAAACTCATGTTTTCTATCAGCATGGTCTTCTTGGCTTCTGCCACAAATGCAAGTATTTGCTTTAACTTCATCGCTAATAGATTTTATTTTTGGAGTTCTTCTATTCTTGGTGAATATATTAGATAATACCTCTTCTGGACCATGTTCTTCGAACACGTTCAATGGATGAGTTGGATCAAGTTCGTCTACAAATGGCAAACCACTTTGAGAACGTAGCATTGATGTTGCTGATTCTTGGTTTACAGTGCGACGAGCTTGCATAACGGCGTCAGTTGGTGGTTTAGGACCTCTGGTAACACCGGAACTACCCTTTGGGACAAATACAGTAAGCCCATCTTTACCCAAACCTTCAAATTCTGGGAAATCATAACTTCCAGATGGCAATGGCACTGCTTCATAGCCAGACTCTGGACTACTCAACCATTCTTTCATTTGGTGAACTTTTAAAACACCACGAGCGTCTCTGTTATCTTTCCACTGTGGAAGAGAATCATGATACAATGCAATTTCAGAACGTGCAGCAGGGTTTCCTGACAGGAGTGCTTGTGCATTACCATGGAATATTCCATATGGTTTTCTAAGTTCAGTTTGTCGTTCTACATACTTTTTTCTTNTTGCTGCAATATCAGCAGCTTCTGATGCGTATGATTCATTGGCTTCTAATTGGGATTCATCAATATACGCTGGTGCTTCTTCGTGTGGAAGAAGGTTCGGAAGTCTGCGATCTGATTCTTCTGCTGTTTTAAGAAATTTAAACTTACGCATAATGTTTACCATTCTGGTCCATTAAGATCGTATTCAGTGGTGGATATATCTGGTTCGTCTGCTTCTGTGGCGGTTGCATTAAAAATTCCACCGTGTTGAGCCACTAATTCTGATACATCAAATGGTTTTTCTGTAGCAGCCATTTCACTTTCGTAAGGTTCAGCACCATCATATTGTGTATAAGCATTTTGTTTTTTCTGATCATCAGCCATGTTCTGAACATAATCAGTTTGTCTTGCGGCTGCCTGTTCTTTGCCGCGTTTTTTAGTGACCCTATCTTTACGATCTCGAACCCATCCATTAAATAAACGTTGCATACTTGGAGATTCTCCTGGTAGCAGGGTTTTACGTAGACCGTGTAGCATAATGTGTAGCTTCATCATTTCATCATTAGCAGAGTTATTGTGAGCTACGCAAGTTGTTAAAACTGTACGACCATTAGTTACATAACCTTCAGCTTTTGGTTTATTCTGGGAAGCATCAAAAGTAGGCGCATAGTTTGGATCTTTATCAGCAACTTCTGGATGAAAATCTGGATCGTAGTGATCAACAATATCGCAGTGAGGGTATTCTGTTTTTGTTTGTCCGTATCGACGTAAAAATGCATCATCAGGAAGTCTTACACGATCCCTAGCTACGTAGCAAGGTATGCCTGCAAGCGGTATGTCAGCAAAAATCTTTCTTATTTTTTTAGCCACAATTATCCTTCACACTTATACGTATCTGCTAAGAGCTGAGAAATTTGTTGTCGTTGCTGGGATGGTTCTTTCACAGTTCTTTTAATAATAGCCGTACCCTCATTGATAATGCCATTGAGTCGTGCCATTTCTTCTGGCCCAACCACTTCTGGTCGAATAATTCCACGGTTACATTTTGGACAACCCATATCATGTTCTATACGTGGTATAGGCACATTATTAATGATTTTTGGAGCATCCTCTGGTAATTCTTCAGGTTCAGCAATGTCTGGTAAACCATCTTGTTCCATCATGGCTTCTTGTTTAGCTATAGCTTGAGGGTCATCAAACATTGCATTTTGACCCATAAAGCTAGGCTTTTCTTGTCGCTGTGATTGCAAATCTTGTTCTAAGGATGACCTAGTAGGTTGATCGATGTTTTGTCCACGATCCCTTAAGAAAACTACAGGGCCAACATTTTCAATATCAGATATTGCTTGTTCATTANGTGTTGGTTTAACATAACCTTTTGCAAGGTTTTCTTCTCTATCTTCTGCAGCAATTGATCTTGCATAGTCTAGAGCAGCTGTGTCTTTAGGATCAATACCTTCAGCTTCTGGGTTAGGAATTAAACTATTTTTAACACGTTCTTTAAGCAATGATACGGTTTCAGGAGATAACGATTCTTCATTTGAATCTATTGAATTGCGAGCATGTTGGCCTGGGGTATCATCATGTGGATAACCGTTCATTTCTAAATCATGTTCTGGACATCCATCACAGTGGATAGTATCAGCGGATGATACACCTGAGCATTTTGGATTTTCACAGTCTGAACAATGTTTTCTGTTGACTGTCATTTCGCCAGTGTTGTTGCATGTAGGGCATACGTGATCTTTATCTTTGAAAACAATTTGAGATTTTCTTCTGCCTTTGCAACCTTTCTTTTTTTGCTTACACTTATTGCAGTGATCTTGCTGGTCATTCATTACAGTACCGCATGTGTCATCTTTGCAATTGCGGCAATGAGTATCCCAGAATCTAAATAAATTAAGTTTATTCCAAACAGAATTACCATTACAAGTTGGGCATAGTTCTTTTTCCGGTGCCTCCATACCTTCACCTTCTAAAACAACGTCTTTTGTTCTAGGAATTTTTGGCATGGATATTGATTGTCTTAGTTCAAGGTCGTTGGGGTCGTATGAAGGATCTACATCGTAATCATCATTAATAGCAGATTTTTTTGTAATACTTTCTCCACGTCTTTTTAAACGCAATGGATATTTTTTAGCATATGAAGGATCTGAAAACCTACTAAGGAAATGGTTAATAAAATCTTTAGCGCCAAGAACACTTTTTGGATTATATCCAAGATATTCATTGTATTCTTCTTGCGTTAAATCTGGGTGTATTACTTCACCCTTGCTGTCAGTAGCAACTTGTTTGTTACGTGGCCTAACAGGATATTTAGTACTAATTTCTAGGTCAGAACCTGGTAAGAAGTCATTGGCATCAATATCTTCTGCATCACCCAATATACTTGGTCTTACAATCTCATCATATGAATTTGGTGTAATAGCTTCATCACCAAGAGTGGCAACATTTTCTTGTTCTGAAGGTAGTGTTTTATTTGCTACCTTACGACCATTCATGCCGAGGAATGCCCAAGGACGATTCTTACCGTATAAGAAGAAATTCTTTACGCTTTCAACACCGTGACCAACTGTGTTGCTAGGAGCCAATGGATTACGCATAAGAACGGTTTGTGTTCCAGGGTATAGACCTTCTGGACTATTCCTATTTTGTTCACTAGCATCTCTCTGGAAAACAATACCTGCTCCAGTTTCAGCGTCTGGTTTTACTGTAGGGAATTTGAATTGAGGATCTGGTTTAAAGAAACCAAGGTATGATTCTGGGTCGACACCTTCAGGAACTGGTGCGCAGTTATTGGCACCATATACAAGTGGGTTGCAACGGTTATATCCGTCTGTTCTAGCAATGCTAACACCGTTTTTTTCGCTTCTACCACAGTGAGAACATGGTAAAGTTTTATTAGGTTCTACATCAACATGAGTTGCAATTGGTTCGCCATAATCTATACAATCTTTATTGTCACAAGACAATGAAAGAATTGGCAACTTAATTCGTTTGATACCTCTTTGGTTGCCATTAGCATATGTTTCTTTAATCATTGGATTATCAAATACAGTGTCAAAAGGTACGGCTGTTACATTACCTTCTTCATCCATGAATTCTGAATTTTGTCTTCCTTCAGGCAATCCATCTATAGTGTGGTGCGCTGGATTAAGTTGAACTTTACGCAAATGAATTTTTTCGTCTAAAGCTTTTAATGCTCTATCGGATGCTTTGTAGTCTTCGTTTTCACTAAGGTCACCAAGTTGACGAGCTTCTTCACGAGTTTTTACAAGATCTGGTCTTCCTTTTTGAAGTTGTTCCAAATTTTTTGTTGTAGCTTCATGTAGTTCTGGACTAAAACGGTAGACTCTTCTTTCTCCAGATCCTTCTTGACCAGGGTAGAGAACATTGTAATCGTTGTCTACAAATGCTTCATTAGCAGCAATAGAATTGCCGTGGTTAACACACTTAGTGTTGCCGCAGATTGCACTGACTGGTTGTCGCATTGCACTAGTCTCACGACCATATGGGAACATACCAGGTTCCCAATCATACTTTGGATAACGTCCTTTTTCACCACATACTGTACATTTGTTTGGACGCATCAAGTCCAACATTTTGCTCATTAGTTTAGGGAATCGGTGACAAGTTGGACAAAAACCTTCTGAGTGAGTTGGCAAAGTCCAACTACCTGTTGTATCAGCAAAGTCTTCAGGTGCACTTTGCAATACTTCAATAGGATTATACGAAGTTGTAGCGTTAGGGCTTTCGTGAGTTTCACCCTTTGGGTGCCAAGCACCAGAAGCTACATCAAATACATGTTGACCATGTAGATTGGTGCTATTGTGATCTACTTCACCATTTTCATTGGTTTTGAAATTACCAGGAATGTGAGTAGATGCTTTTAAGCGAAACGAATCAGTTCCATCTGGTTCATAAAACAAGTGAATATCAAAATGACGACCACTATCGTGATGTTTTATTCCACTGAATATTTGTCGTTCTGGAGGGGTATCTCCAACATCAGCTCTAGATACTACAGCTGGAAGTTGAGATAATCTATCTGCAAAACCTTTATGTGGAGTGCTTGCCATTCCTTCAGGAACATGATCAATGCTTGGATAGTTACCATTGTACCAGTGTTCTTTGTTGCTATCCCACATTTTTTGGGCATCATCAATATGAACATTACCCATTCTTTGTTCAGCGGGTTCTCCAAATGCTGATTCTCCTACCATTTTTTGATAGTCAGTATTAACAGCTGGGTCTATATTTCGTACTTCTGCAACTTTAGAGTTGTACTTTACTTTATATTTTGAATTGTACATAATCAATTCTTAGCTTATCACTTGTTCAAGAGATTTTGCAATTGTGCAATCTTTGCAGAAGTTCTTCCAAACATTGATCCAGCACCTTGCACTTCTTTCTGGTTATTAATATCAGGTGTAGGTGCTGGTGGAGTTACTGGCGCTGATGCTGCTGCTGGACTTGGAGAAATGGCAGGAGCAGCAGGAGCAGGTGCAGGGGTTGGGGTAGGTGCAGCAGGAGTAGCAGGTGCAACAGGTGTTACTGCATTGGTAACAGCAGGTGTAGTTGTAGGCGTAGTAGGTGTAGGTGCTTGTGTTGCAGGAGCAGGTGCTGCAGGTGTAGGTGCAGGAGTAGATGGAACCGGAGTTGCTTGTGATGTAAGAGGAGTTGTTGTTGGTGTTGAAGTAGTAACGGTTGCAGGTGTTGGAGTCGAAGCTGCAGTAGATGAAGTAGGAGTAGGAGCAGGTGCACTTACAGTAGGAGCAGGCACTCCACCACCAGCACTCCCTAAGCTTAGTGGAGTACTTATAGTGGGAGCAGGAGCAGCAGTTGGTACTGTTGGTGCTACTACAGGAGCAGGAGCTGCAGCAATTGGGTCAGCCTTAGGAATTGCCATAGATTGACCACTCATATTTACAGCAATGCCCTCTTTAGTAAAATTTGTATCGTTTGATCTCTTCAGTCTCTCAGATAGTTTAGCAATTCTTGCAGAGGTTTTGTTGAACATTGCTCCAGCACCTTGTACTTCTTGTTCATTATTTACATTTGGAGTTTGTTCTTGAACAGAAGGTGCGACATTGATTACAGGATCAGGAGCAGCAGGAGCAGGTGCAGCAGGTGTAGGTGCAGCAGGTGTAGGTGCTGTTGGAGTTACTGGTTTTGTAGAATCAATAGATGTATCAACACCTTGTTGTGGAAGCTGAGCATAATATTCACCAACCGTTGCACTTGGTAAAGATGGACCATTATCTACAACAATCGGAGCCTTTGGAGCAGGAGCCTTTGGAGCAGGAACACTTGGTGCAGGCTTAACTGATTGTTCTGCAAGATTAGGATTACTGCTTACAGTAGCATTATTAGATTGTTGGTGAGCAGCTACATCTGCAGCAGAAGAAAATCCTGATGCTTTATCAGCAGCTGCTGGTGAAGCTGGGGCTGTACTTTGTCCAGTATTAGGGCGACCAGCTGCGTTAGCTGCTGGTGCAGCTGGCGTTGGCTTAGCTGGAGCAGGAGCTGCTTTAGCTGGGGCTGTACTTTGTCCAGTATTAGGGCGACCAGCTGCGTTAGCTGCTGGTGCAGGAGCTGCTTTAGCTGGAGCAGGAGCTGCTTTAGCAGGAGCTAGGGCTGGAAAAAAAGTTTGAGCACTACCGTTTTTTGAGGCAATGGCAGTACTTAACCGATAAAATTTGTATCGTTTGATCCCTTAAGGAGTTCAGATAGGTTAGCAATCTTAGAAGCAGCACGACCCATATCAACGTCACCATCAGCATCACTATCTGAACTTGGTGCAACAGATGTATCAACACCTTGGTGTGGAATCTGAGGAATCTGACCAGAATATTCACCAACCGTTGCACTTGGTGCAGGAGCAGCTGCTGTTGGAGCTGGGCCCTGGAAAATACTTGGACCTACCGGCTTTGGTGGAGTTACTGGAGCCTTTGGAGCCTGTCCTGCTGGTGCAAGCATAGATCCAGGGAATTGCTGAACTAGATTCTTACCTGGAGCTGCTGGAGCTGTTGGAGCTGGGCCCTGGCCAATACTTGGACCTACCGGCTTTG
>JGI24890J29729_1000893_pt1 | contig 15678 bp, 27 predicted proteins | sample FreactcultureFD7_FD_29729 | JGI IMG/M metagenome (IMG submission 29729)
GCAGACTTGCGATTTCCTTGTGTAGGTATTTTGCATTTAGTACCTTCAACTAATTTTAACAAAGCCTGTTGTACACCTTCGCCGGATACATCTCGTGCGACCGTGGCACTTTCGCTTTTTCTTGCTATTTTATCAATTTCATCGAGAAATACTATGCCACGTTGGCATCGTTGAACATCTCCGTTGGCCGCCAAATAAAGTCGACTTATGAGACTTTCTACATCATCGCCTACATATCCTGCTTCAGTTAAACATGTGGCATCAGCCACAACAAATGGCACGTCTAAATATCGTGCTACTGTTCTTGCCAATAGTGTTTTACCTGTGCCCGTTGGTCCTATCATTAAGATATTGACTTTTTGTATTTCGACTTTATCGTCAACATTGCTGATACGTTTGTAGTGGTTGGCAATGGCCACTGACAACACTATTTTAGCCGAGTCTTGCCCTACCACATGTTGATCTAAAAAATCTTTAATATCTCGCGGATTTAGTACTGCAGATTTTTCTTCTTTGGCCTTGGCAATTTTTTTTCTGTCTTTGAGTAGATTCTCGCAAAAGTCCACACAGGCATCGCAGATGGCTGCATTATTACCTACAATGAGTTTGACTACTTGATCTTTGTGTTTGGCGCAAAAACTGCAATGAACAATAGAGTCTGCCATGTTATGTGGGTTTGGAGTTTAATCTGTGTGCTATACCGTCTTTTTCGGACTCGCTCAATAAGTCTGGATCGTACTCTCCAGAATCAATTTTTTCTATTAGATGATCTATATATGCTTCATCATATACATAACTGTCACTGACATTTTTGTCAACCTCGATCCAGGTATTTCCATTGAACTTATATAATGCACTGGGCAGTCGATCAGTTCTCAAATACATGTCACCTTTGACTGCAGACACAGGAAATTCTGAGCCAAACCCTCGCATGTTACCTGCTGACTGTGGCAGTTCATTGTCTGCAGCAAGTACTAACTGATCTTGGTAATTTGGATGATAGTCAGAATGATTCCACGGTAATTCCTCTATGTGTCCTGCTTCGTGTAGTCGTTGATGTGCTTTAAGACTTTTACCTGGGTTTGCTTCTTTCCAGTTACGTCGAGCTTGTTTATCAGCTGGCGATATTTCAGTTGAAGCATTGTCAATAAATTCTATTGTGTTGCCGCTGGTAGCATCAGCTACATCGCAATTTTTGTTTGGACAGAATGGGCCTATGCCTGGAGCAATAATCAATGGTGTACCGCATTTGTAACATGGGTCAAGAGTAGGGTCAGATTCAGCAAATAATGAAGACGTAGTTACTGTATTTCCTGTGGGCACAGGAGCAGATTCTTTTAAAGACTCAATATATTCTTCTGACAACGACCCGTCGTCTGCTCTATATGCGGCCTTTTCTTCTACAGCGGGCAACTCCGCTGAAATACGATCTTCTTTTTGTTCTCGGGCCCAGCTAAAAGTCATCTGACTAGCCAACAACATGATAACTGCCAATGGATCAAACACAACAACAATAAGAATAATAATCCATGTTACTGCTTGTTCAAGCATTGAACTGTCCGGAGCGGTACCGTATATAAAGGCTGCAATGTATTTGATTGGACCAACTTCGGCTTCGACCTTGCGTACCTCTGCCGCAACAGGAGCTCTTTCTTCGTTAAGTTGTGATATTCTTTTCTGCGATTCAGTAATCTCTTGGTTAATACGACTACGGTCTTTTTGCTGGGCCTTTCGGATAGCAACTGCTTTGTCTGCACCTTTTTCATCTTGTGAGCGTGCCATAACTTGGTCCACTCCCTCATCAAGTTGTTTGAGAATCTTACGATTTGCATCTATATTTTCCTTTTCAGTTTTGATCTTTTCATCGTATATTGCTATCTTGCTTGCTACATCACCGCTGACCAAACTTTGATCGTTGTGTGCTTTTGAAAGAAATCCAAAGATACCCATTGAAGTAATCAACATCAGCACACACACTGCGGTAATCATGTAGTATTTCATGAAGCCAGGAGCACGTTCCCAGTTGGCTTTTAGCCAACTTGCACATACAAGTTTACCAACTTCCANTGCTGACCCCATAATGACGATGGGTATTGCNGCCGCGGAAAAAATAGCAGTTAAGCCCACTACNGAGTAGTAGATTGCCACTGCNGATATNGTTAACCCAGTTATTAAAAGTAAAAATGCCAATATCATAAGTTAGTATTTACCGTAATTTTAACTCCATACTCGATGCTTTTCTGCGATCCATTCTGAACCATCGTATTCATCAATTTGCCACTCAACCTCTGCAGGAATTTCTACAATTTTTAATTTGGCATGATCGCCGTTGGCTTCTGCGCCCATGTCTTGAACTACCGTGACCAGTACGGGATCATCTCTGTCGATATCCCGTTCCCAGTATTCTCGATTGTTGACAATGATTTTGTAACCTTTTTTAGATTGAGTATCTCGATCTGGTTGTTCTTCTAAAGTAAAAGCAATACCACTGAGTGTTAGATATTTTATTTTGGCCTCGTGACTGATTCCAAATCCACCGTGCTGATCATTGATCACCACACGTCTGATTCCTTTTAGATGCCTTACTAGTTCATCGTACTCGGGATTTGGTTCTTCCTCCACAGGATCCATGTATTGTGACGCCATATCGCACATACAACTAAAACAGGTAGGACAGAAAGAAACTGGCAATATACCAAAGTTTCCTTCTACTCCACCTTCGTCATCTGTATATTCACAACTGCATACATTACAACGATGAGAGTCTGCTATCGACATGTTTCTAGATATTGATCAAATGTTGTTACTGCTTCATCAAACTCTAGTGCCCACACTTGGGCATAAATTATGCCATCTATGATAGACATGTCAAAAGGTATTACACCATTGAATCTAAAGTTTTCTGGAACATCAGTGGTAATTGTATATTCATTTAGATTTTTTGCTCTGTAGATCAGCGCATCGACCATGTCTTTAGTACTCATTGTGTGTCCTTTTATGATTTGTCAGACTTGTTTTTGTGATTACCACTGCTTCTGCCGCGGCCTTCAGACTCAATGATCCGAACAAATCCACGAATAAATTCACCACGCTTGTGTGGATCTAAAATCAATGCCGCCGAGCGTTTGATTTGTTTAGGCAATTTAATTGCTTTCGAATCGTAGGCCATGCATTATTCCCTAGTCATTGCTGCAGCTTCAGTGATCACTGCAATAAGATCATCCAAGGTGTTGCAGATAATCTTTGCATTTTTCCACTCGTCATCACTGTCTCGACCGCCAATTTCGACCATGAAGCCGTTGTCGTACATGTTCACAGTAAAGTTATCATTTACTTTTGCTAATTTATCATTGATTGTTGCCATTTTGTTTTTCCTTTAGTTGTTTATCTAACTCTTGCCAAGCTTCTTCTTCCTCGGGTGTTGATACCTCCAGAGGCGTTTTTTTGGCCAGTTGCCATGACCCGTTGCCAAGATCGGTCCATTCTATAGTATCGCCTTCTTTCCATCCTGCAGCTTCTAACAAATCAGGTGGAAAAGTTAGTATACCGTCTCCAGTTTCTGGATCTTCTTCCACAGTCAATGACCATGATTTTTTCATACAGAGTGTACTTTTTAAATAATTTGTTGTGCTAACATATACTGTACAAGATAATTGGCCCATAATTGATGATTATCTTCAGTGGGATGTTTTGATGCAATTTTATAATGCAAAGGGCATCTTATCAAGAAGTCTGTTAATTTGTCGGCGATAGGCACGTTTACATCAAGGTACCATTTCTTTTGTTCTGCAGTCCATAAATTATCATTTGTTAAAAATGTGCCATATCCAATGAACATGGGTATCTTAGATTCATGCACCGACCAATTCGTTCTTGAAAATTCTACCCAGTTATCTGGCAGATGATTTTTTAAAATTTTTATATTTTCTTCATGTGTGTTTGTAAAATTTCTAGCTACTATTAAACTAATATTTTTGGTAGAATCAACTATAGAAAGTTTTTCAAATAAAATTTTTTCATATTGTTTATATAAATCCGACATGGTATCAAATTGTATTTTTAATTCATCTATTGCATAATGTGTATCTCTTGTTGAGTCAGACAATACACAAATTATAATAATTTTTTTATACTTTAGTTGTGATATTAAATTTGGAAATCTAAGAGCCACGTCTACGATCCACCTATTTCCTGTGCCAGGATAAGCAATATTAATCCAATCATAATCATTTAGTTGATCTTTAATTTTTTTGCCATACACACTTTCTAAACGTTTTGGAGAGTCAGGTTTTACTGTAGCATGTATGCCGTCGATACTATCACCCCAAGTCCACGAATCGCCAATGGTCACCAACAGATTCTGTTTGTTCTGTATATCTTCATGTATAATTTTTCTGTTGTTGTCAACCCCACAAAATATATAATTTTTAAAGAAACCATCGTCGAGTTCAAGTAACATATCTTAAAACATCCATAAAAATACTATCCAAACTATCAGGCTAAAAATCCAATTAATAGCTCAATAATTATTGCCACAAGCGTTTGCATTTTAATAACTAGTGCTAGCTGTAAAACTGTATCCAGCGGTGATAAAATTTTTTATAATTTCTCTCCTGCGTCAAAGCCACGGAATCTAACAAACCTTGGAAATCTCAAACTGTATGATCCGTCTTGGTTTTGTGTAACTGCGTCAGCTTGCACTTCAACCACTCGACCAAGTAAATTGTTCCTGGCATGCCAATACTGATCACGATCATCATCAGACAAACCACTACCAACATTAACACGAATAGTTCTATCATTGTCCACTCCTTCACATATTATAGCACCCACCCGGCCAGCATTGCGACCAGTACCTTCTTCAAATCCTGTGATATTGAGGTCTACAGTTATTGTGGGTTTCCATTTCATCCAGGCACTTGTACGTTTACATTCATAAGGTGCATCAAGATCTTTGATCATAATGCCTTCGTAGCCTTGCTCCACTGACGCTTCAGCAAACCGACGCATAACATCATGCCCTTCGGCAGTGTCCAACTCCACTGTCATACCCGGCATGATTCTAACACAATCAGTGTTGTCAAGTTGAGGTTTGAACCGCTCAAGTATTTCAAGTCGTTTGGTTTGATCTTGTTTCCATATGCCTTCTCTAAAATGCGGTAGTGGAACAATATCAAACACATGATAGATCATGCCTTCGGTCTTTGCATCACTCTTACGATGTGCTTGTCGCATCAACAACTGAAAACTCTCGCCCACAATCTCACCATCAAACACATAGCCGCGGCCGCCGCTCAAATCCACACTTGGCAATTTATCTAAAATTGGCAGTAGTGCATCTGCAATCTGTGGAAAGTTTTCAAATGGCTTGCCGTTGCGACTAAACAGATTCACAGTATTACTGGTCACTACTGCCAACACACGCACACCATCTAACTTGACTTCNAGACGTTTGGCNCCTCGAAGTTTAGCAGGATGATCGTTTGAATCTTGTGCCAGTTGGCAACTGAACACNGGAATACGCCAGTTNGTTTTGCCTAACACTTTGTTCAGTGTNTTTTCACTGATGCCACAGCGTAGATCTTTGATTATGACTCTGCGACACAATTGATTCCACTCGTCACTGTCAAAATCTTGACTCATACGTTCAATTGACTCCTTGGCAGTATTGCCAGTCACAGTACGGAGACGTAGTGCTTCTAATAGACCCCAGAAACTCGGCCAAGGATTGAGCCGTCCAGTCAGTCCTGTTGTTTCAGGAACTTGTCTTACTCCAAACACATAGAATGGATTGTAGGCTTGATAGCAGTTGAAAAGAAAGCATTCGGCATTGGCACTGCCTAACCGGGCAGCCATCAGTGCTTTTTCAATTACTTTTTCTTTGTGTATTCTGCTGTCAGAGCTTTCAAGATCGCGGATCCAATCTGCCGCCACGCTAAGTCCTTTGAATTTTTCATCGGAGAAATCTACTCCAATACCGTCGAGACTCATATATTTACGCTTTCCTGAAGCTTGCATAAAGGCAGGCATTATCGTATGGTCACTTGGCCAATGACTGCACCGGGCTTTTGTAGCGCGGCATCTCTACGAGCTTTGTATTCCTCGTTGTCAACTGGCAACAGATTTACAGTAGTCACTGCGGATGGTGATGGTAATGGTGCAGCTGCCACTGGTACAGGTGCCGGAGCAGGTTCAGCGTGGCTCATTGGACGTGATTTAATCTGCGGTTGTACCTCACGATCCAACTCGCGTTGTAGTGCTTCATCTGAGTCATTGCTTTGACTTTGTTGTTGTAGTCGATCTTTCAACAATCTGTTGGCATCTCCAACTGGATAACGCACCAAGATAAATGTTCTGTAGTTACGATTTTCGCTGACAACTCTTGCATCTTCGATTCTGTAGCCAGTCATTACTGTATTGGCAATGATTTTCTTCACAGTCAAACTGGTCTTGTCTGTGACCACTGATCCTGCATTGTCACTCTTTTGTTGCTTGACCATGGCATTCAACGCACCATTCAGTGTGTCTGCCAGTTTCATTTGACTGTCTAACACTGCCTTCTCGCGACTCATGGCCAGGTCGGAACTGTAGCCTGTGCCAGCAAACCAAATATAGTCGTCAGTGGCGGCCGGTGGCTTGATATACCAGTTAGGCAAATCAATTGTGAGCGGACTGTCTACCTTGCCAGCGGCCGCAATTGTTTGATCCTTGGTCACAGGAGGTGTCGGCGACGGAACAGTGGCCGTGTTAAGTGGAACGGTTGTGGAACAACCTACTAGGGCCGCAACTGCGGTAGCAATAATTAGACGTTTCATGATTTCTCCTGTGGATGTGATCTAATAAACTAATTGTAACAGACTCTTTACCATTTGTCAACCACTTGCCATTCGTCGTCACGAATTCGGCAAATGATACCTTGTCTTTGTATGATATCTCCCACGCCAGGTTCGGTTTCCATAAACCAACGACAAAAAGTATTGCGATATTCAAATCTACGCGGATAAGTTGGATGTGGTGTAACTTCACTTTCGCGAATTTGATCACCAATCTTTACTGCATGGGTTCGAGCAATGCTTTGGTCAGTGCAAACCATGTCTTGTTCCACACTTACGGAATTTACACCAGATTGAGTTAGAAATTTTCTACGACTGGAATTTAGTGCTTGAGTACACAATGGATCTGTATTTGCAACTTTGGGCCCAACTGCTTCACCTTCGATGGTGTGCCATTCGCCGGCAACCTGAGCACGGAAGTTTACCACACATTTGTTCTGAGTATCACTAACCGGCGTTACTGTTTTTTGTATGTTGGCAATTGCAACCATTTGGTCTTGGACCTTGTTGTTCATTGCAATACGACTGTAGCAGTCAGCTGACGCTGAATTTGCAAACAACACAGCAACGATTAAAGATAGCCTGCTGGACATGTTGACCTCAACCACCAAATGGTGTTTTTAACATTGTTGACCCACTGCCGATCTTGTGCAGTTTCGGGCCAACCTCGACGACTGGTTTGGAATATAGCAAACTGCTGTTCCAAATAAGGAATTTGTGTTCTTGCAGTGGCGCAAGTAGGAGGACCATAACTGACTGGCACCTGCGGAACTGTGGTGCATCCTACAACTGCCACTGCTAAAAACACTGCTAACATTTTCATTTGTGTTACCACGAACTATTATAAAATACTCGCATGCCCATAAACAACTCATATCGAGCAGTCTTGATAAATTCCAAATCTTGTGGACGATAGTACTCAGCTGAATCGTCTCCAAAGAAGAATCCTTGTGTTTGCGGTAGTGCATTGTCTAACACATCTTGTTCGAGATTATCTAAATCTTCTCTAAACAATTCTAATTCATCCCCATTGAAACTGCCTTCGTTGCCACGCCGGTTCCAAAGTTGGCGCATCCATCCATGGAGGTTGGGATGTTTACGCCAGTAAGCCAGCTCTCTGGGTTTGGTAACATTGGGATTTTCTGCTTCGTTGTTGATGTATTCAGCACCAGAGTAAAACTCACTGTACTGTCCTTGTTTCACTGCCGCATAGGCATACATGTCTAATCCCATGTTATTCTCCTTTTAAATTCTTAATATAATTAATTACAGTAGTGGCTTCAGGAAATCCTTGATCTTGCTTGCCACGCATGATAGCAGCTTCTAACTCTCGGGCCATAGCTTGAACTGCTGTAAAATACACACCCAACTGCACACGAGTCAATTTCATGTCTGCTCGATATGTATAAACCTTTTTGGGTTCATCCATTACAGGGCTCCAAGATAAGGACTGTAGATTTCATCTTCGTGTGCCAGTGGCCGTTCTGCTGGCACCACAAAATCAAATGCATATTCGGTATCTACTACACTGATACGAACACAACCAGGATAGTCTCGAGTGAGTCTGTGATAGATACTACGAGCCTGTGGCTCACTACACTCAACAAAAAGAGTTCCGTTNTAAAAATCTGCACGGTCCGACAAGCCCAACACTTCTGTGACCTTGTTNAATACAGTTGATTCAAATATCATTTTTAACTCCTGACAATATCAAAAATACTTTGTTGCAAACGAGCCACGTCTTCACGTTCAACATAAAAATCTGTGGTTGGGTCGTAGTATTCGCCGGCTTTGGGATCGTAGTACAGGACCTGACCATTGGGGTAATGGAAAGGACCTTCAAGTCCTGCACGAGGACCGTAGTTTTTATTGTGCTGAAAAACGTGATAAGCCATGTTGGTTCCTTGGTTTACATTGACCAGTAAGTTTCTGAAGCTGGGTTGCAACACCACGGAGTGTCTGCATCGATTGCGACAGGCTTGCCTGTCATCAAATTCTTAACAGTTACCTTGGGAGCGCGGTAAGTGTCGCGGGCAACAATGTTCAATTCGTTTTCACTCCACCCTGCTTTGCGGCAAAGACGAGTGCGAGTGGCCTTTGCGGCACCAAAAGTTTTGTATGCACGGGTCCGGTTAGGACCGTCTGTGACAATAAGACCTGTACCTTTTGAAACAATTACGTATGACATTTTGAGCTCCTTAAACCAAGTTGACCTGAAACTGAATATTTTTGGCAATCATTTTGTAGTCATAAACTCTTAACTGGCTCCCATAACCCTGAAGCTTATCCCGGGCAATTACTTCCAATGCTTGCCAAACTGCCACACGTTGTTCAGTAAAACACATTTCTGTCATGCCTTGAACTGTGGTATGAAACCCCACACCATCAACGATTATACGGATTTTTTGGCTGTTTTTTAGGCCTTGGATTATGGATTTTCTACGCATTTTTGGGCTCCTTTTTTCTTACTATGCTGTTATTATAGCAAAATGGGTGTTTTTGGTCAACCTTTGAGTGTTGTTTTTACGCAACACTACTGTTCCATGGCTCTGCGTACTATGATTTCTTGCTTGGAAAATGCCTGAACTTCCCAAGGTTGTTGTAGGTATGGATAATTTCTATGATAGAATTTACCATTCCACTTTTTACCATTGCGAGTCACTTTTAACGTGCCTTTGGCAAATTGAGCTACATGAGTCAATTCGTGAGCCAGGGTAGCACCTAACTCCCATAAATTTTTCACAGGCTTCAGAACAACCAAATAAGTGTCAAGTCCAGACAACGGAACAACAGTTCCTAAATCTTCTAATTCTCGATCCAGTTTGATATGTAGGAATTTTTTACTCTTTGTGAGTTTTAATTGCTCCAACATAGAGGGCAAGAGTGATTCAACGAATTTTTTGATTTTAGGACTACCTTCAACGTAAAATTCCATTTCAACTCCTGTTTTCTTTGTATGCTGTTATTATAGCTGATCAGTGATTTTGTGTCAAATTGGGTGTTGCGTTTTTACAACAGTTTTACTACCAGTCCTACTGTATAAATTACCAGTATTGTGGCGTTGATCACTATCAAACTGGGTTTACGCCACATGATGGCCACAACCAGCCAAATTAGGGTGCCAACGTTGAGCAATATAGGACCCAGTGGATAATAGTTGAGTGAGGTAAACAGGGCTCCTACAATGCAAACTGCGGTAGCCAACCATTCTAAATAAAAGTCTAATTTACGATTCATGCAGCAATTATAGCATGAGGCGATTTTGGTGTCAAATTGGTGTGTTGCGTAAATGCAACACTATGTGTTTAGCCCTTTGGCCCAGTGGGTATGTACCACAGGACTAGCCACTGCCTGTGCTGGTGTATAAGTGGACGGTATCAAATTGGCAGTAGGGATAGCAGGAATAGGATTGGCAGGTATGGTGTTGTTTGTGGTCACTCCGGCATTTCTCAACGCTACACTATTACGACCTTCACGCAAGGCGCCCACTATACATTGACCAGTAAATGTACTTAGATCCGCTACCCCTTCAAGATACTGACTCATGCCGCCTTGATCAGTGTCTGTGGCATAGGTAGGCAAACTATAAACAAAACCAAAAATACTGCCTTGTTGGTTTGCAGTTTGTTGACTGAAATTTATATTGGCCTGGTACTGAGAATACTGTTCGTTTGAGAATTGATTGCCCATGCCATACCAGTTGTTGTTCATTGATGTGGTCTGCGTGGGATAACTTACAATCAAGTTAGCAATATTGGCCTTTGCACCAGGAATTAGTGCAGTATTAAAACAAGTGTCAGCATCTGTATAAATTCCAGCATAAGGTGTACCAGGTGGGATTTCAATTTCATTGGTATAAGGAGGATTTGGGTTGGGAAAGTCATACACTCCAGCAACAACATTTGCCATTATTTCATAGGTAATTTGCAAACCACTCACATTCATTGTGGCAATGTTACCGATAGCTCCTGCTATAGGATCAGTATACCCAATGCCCGACGGTACACCTATTGAATTTACAATGTTTGTTTGAGCAGTTGAATAACTGCCTTGATTGAATGTTGATGTATAAAAAGCTGTAACATTGTTAGGAACTGGTTGGGTTAATCCTTCTACCAATGGTAAATCTTTTGTGGTTTCCATTTGTGAAATTACATTGGCCATAACAGGCAATGGATTATTACTGATTCCAGCAATTTGTTGTAGGGCCACACCCAATGCTTTATTAGCCAAAGCTTGATCTGGCGGTATTATTTGTTGTAGTCTATCTAATGTAATCATGTTGCACCTGTTAATACATAAGACGGTAATACTCGGGTCAAGCTGGTGTTCACTGCTCCAGTAGCATCAACATAGATAGGATATGTGTCTGGTCCAAGTGGCACAGTTAAACTTTGAAAGCTAGCAGGAAATAACTTTACAGGGTTTAACAAATCTGCCATGGTTGCAATTCCTACAGTTTTTACATTTAAGATAGTTAAAATTTGTGCAAGTGTATCTCCGGTGATCTGTGTCATTGCAGTGTACATTAGTTTCTGATCTGAATCTACGACACTTATAGTAGGATCAGACAAGTTTACCACAACATCTTGTGATATGCCTGCCAACACAAATGCTATACTAAGTGCAGGTAACACTCCTACCACTCGATAAATTTGTTGCACAAGAGCCAATGGACTGCCAAGATTGTTTAAATTACTGGTGTCAATCAATTGACCAAGATTGGTCAGATCCCGACCAAATGCATTGGTAGCCAAATTGACAGCACTGACAGATCCAGTGATCATGCTGTTCATGCCAGTGAATGTAGCACCTAAATAAGTTTGACCATTAATGGCACTGTTTACAAACGTAGCCGTTTGAATATTATGCCCTTGGGCTTGGCTTAGTGTTTGACAAAACTTGCTGACATCACCTTCACCAAGAATTTGATTTGCAGAATATGTAAGCAAACTAGTAAACCCAATGATATTATTGCCTACCTGTGCGTCTGCATCAAGATTAGAGACGTAGGTAAAAGGAATTGAGTCAGCCAATGCTGGACAAGAATTACTGGCCAACACGTTTAGTTCAGCAATGGTTGTATTACTGATTGTTGAAGTAGCAATGGCATTGCCAATAGTACCCAACAAAGCATTAATCAGTGTCACGTTACCGTAACTAGCAATGGCATTGGCAAATACTGCATTTACGGCCACACCTTGATTTTGCAACATACCTGCACCAACGTTTACCTGCAACGGTGTTAGTATACTGGGAGCGTCTGCCAAGTTGTTATCCTACTATCACATCAAAACTACCGCCGAGTCGACTATCAAAACAAGTGTCAAGATCGCCTGAGGTACAAATAGGTCTGCCATTGACCAAAACTGTGGGATTAGTGCTGGTAGTTGTTGCCACACAATGGATGTGTATTTTGGGGCATTTGAAATGCGGAGTAACAATTTCTCCTAACGTGGCCACTGGTCTACCATTGACCAGCACAGTGGGATCGCCGGTAATTATTGTTCCGCCCATGATATTTGTATCACCTACTCTTTGCACTGGCCCTGGCATGGTATTATCCTAATAAAATTTTACTGCTGTTGCGAACTGCTTTGATTCCAGTGGTTGCTTCTAGATAATGATCGCAGACTTCTTCGCGTGTTTCACAGATCATTGCAATTGCTGTTTTATTTATAGTGATATTTTGCTTGGGATCTCCGGTAAACACAGTAAAAATCAACTGTATGCCTTTTTCTGTGGGCACTGCACTCANTGGATTTTCTACCACATAGTGATCCGCATTGTCTTCAATGATTTTAGCAACAACTTCATCTGCNTTTGTTAGTTTAAGAGTNTACACTCGATTCAATTCAATTTTCATTTTAACCTTGTAAATGTTGGCGTAGTTCTGTAAACCCGCCTATTAATTTATCNTCAATAAAAATCTGCGGCAAAGTTCTTGCGTTAGGNACTACTTCTAATAGTTGTTCTTTTGTGTAGCCTTCATTGATATTTCGTTCTTCATATTCAATGCCCTGTGATTGCAATAGATTTTTTGCTTGTACACAATGGCTACAACCGTCTTTACTCCAAACTACTGCTCTTGTCATTTTGATTTCCTTTTTATTATAATATTATAACATAAATAAGTGTAGTTCGCGATACTGACATATCCAACTACTCTAATAATCGGGAAGGATTACCAGCAATGATATTTAGCTCCTGCAATACGCCAACTGCGTTTTATGTTTATGCTTATCTTAGAGAAGATAGCACACCCTACTATATCGGCAAGGGCAAAGATCGACGAGCCTGGTCAACTCAAAAAGTAATATCAGTTCCAGAAGATTCTACTCGAATACAGATTATCGCTTGCAATCTATCCGAACCCGAATCTTTAATACTAGAGAAAAAACTTATTAGTTATTATGGTCGTAAAGATTTAGGAACTGGCATTTTACGCAATCTCACAGACGGTGGAGAAGGTAGTTCTGGGCTTGTGAGATCACAATCGCAAAAAGATAAACAACGAGCTAAAATGAAAGGCCGAGAAGGTCTTAAAGGAAGTATGAATGGTATGTGCGATCTTACCATCTATACTTTTCGGCATGATAACGGAGCTATTGAACGATGCACTAAGAATGAACTTTATTCTAAATACAATTTACTCAAAGTAAATGTTCACNCTATGTTTGGCAATCGCCCCCGACAACAATCAGTCAAGGGCTGGCGCCTTGTTAAAGATCTGGTAGTTCTTCGTAGTTAAGCGTATCGCCCATAATACCAATTACATAATTCGTGCTTTCTGACTCTTGAAGTGCAGTTTGTTTGTTTGATGTGTTGGCGTGTTTGTTGAACCAAGGTATAGGTGTGGTCTTGGGTGCTGGTGTCAGATATTTGATACCAATTTCTTTGAGTGCACCTGCAGCAGTAAAGTCCACAAACTCTTTTAGGATATTTGAGTTAAGACCGATAACTGGACCTTTGTTAAACAAATAGTCAGCCCATTGTTTTTCTTCACGTATGACCTCCTGATACAGTTTATATACTTCAGCTTCGCACTCTATTTTGGCTGCCGCAAACCGTGGATCTTCTTTGACCACTTGATTAATAATCCAAGCAGTCCATTCCTTGTGTAGCAACTCATCTTGTAAAATTAAACTGATAATATTGCCATTGCCAATGAATATACGATTCTCTACCATGGCAAGACTTGTGGCAAACGATACCATAAAACGGAATGCTTCTAACGCATAGCTGGCATGTAGTGCCAACCAAATTGCTTTGACATGTTTGTCTTCGGGTATTCCCACAGGTAACAACTCGCTTTGGCAATTTAATTTATGCAAGTCATCGTAATAACGCCCAACACTTGCGGCCATGTCTACAATTTCTTGTGTGTCATGTATTGTGTTAAACACATCCTTTGGCACATTATAGATGTTGCGAATGATGTGACTGTATGAACGTGAGTGAATGTTGGTCTCCATAAACGACCATACCATTGCCAACGCTTCAAGTTCAGGCAAACTACACACAGGACTAAACACTTGAACCGGCCCACGACCTTGTAAACTATCTAAGGCAGTTTGTCGTAGTAAGTTACTAGTGAATATGTGTCGCACAGTTTCAGTAGCTTCTTTGAAGTCATTGGCATCTTTGGTCAATGAGATTTCTTCAGGCACCCAAAAAAATCCTCGTTGCTCTTGCTCGAACTTGCCAAGTTTTTGATACTTAATTTCTTCAAACCGTTGGACTGTAACCGGACCAGCAGGATCCAAGAACATTTTACGAGTAAGATAATCTGTTCGAGTTTTTAAATTATATTGTTGTTGGCTCATAATTTACAGGCTTCGCAATCTTCTTCTTTACTAAAATCAATTAACTCCAATGGAGCATCATCGTCAGAGTCTTGACTCTTTGACCCATGTTTGTTAATCAAACTATAGTAGAAAGTCTTTAACCCCCAGGCGTGTGCCTGCATGAGATTCTTGGCAATCAATGTTGTTGGAACTTTACGTCCTTCAAAGTGAGCTGGGTTGTAGAACGTGTTGGTACTTATACTTTGATCCACGTAGGCAGCAAGAACAGCTGCGGTTTTTAAGTAGCCATCACAGTCCGTTTGTTCCCACATCAGTTGATACTTGTTTTTAAGTTTGTGATATTCTGGAACTACTTGTGTCAAGCTACCAGCTTTGCTTTCTTTAACTGATATCAAACTCATTGGCATTTCAATGCCATTGGTTGAATTGATCACAACGCTAGAACTTTCTACAGGAGCAATGGCCATCTGTGTAGCATTACGCACACCATAACCTCGCATGGCTCCACGCAGACCTTCCCAATTTAGTTCTGGAGCAAAGTCTGCAAGCTCGTTGACGCCTGCAGCTCTGCGTTCCCACGGAAAAATACCCTTGCCATACCATGTGTGATCACTGTGCTTGCAACGACCGCGTTCCTGCGCCAATTCTACACTGGCTTCTGTCAGGTAGTAGGCCTGGTGTTCCATCCAGGTTTTGACATCTTGTAATGCATCTTTCTCCCCATACCTAAATCCTCGCTTGGCATGCCAGTAGGCAAGGTTAGTGATTCCAATTCCCAGTGGTCTAATTTCGTCATTGCTTAACTTGGACTGAATAGATAGAAAATCTTGGTAATCGAGAATGTTATTGAGACTGCGGTGTAAAATGCGGCAAGCCCTACGCATGTCTTCTGGGTGTCTAAAACTTCCCCAATTTATTGACCCGAGTGTACAGAGCGCAATGCGGCCTTCTGCTTCGTCAATTTCATAGTATTCGTATTCATCATCTATCTCTTCGGGTAGATATTCTATTTCTTCGTATAATTTGTTCATTCTTCA
>JGI24890J29729_1000894_pt1 | contig 15677 bp, 18 predicted proteins | sample FreactcultureFD7_FD_29729 | JGI IMG/M metagenome (IMG submission 29729)
ATCTGAAATAATACTTAAATACGGTAAAAATGAATTCATCTTTACAGGGATTTAAGTAGAAATCTAGATTTTTACAGATTTTATTTTATGTAATCTAGATATATCTGAGATATTTCAGATATATTTCAGATATTTCAGATATATTTCATATATTTTTGATGTTATACTATAATTATAGTATAAAATCATAAAATTTTATTCAAAAAGATATTTACAGATTTATTTAAGTAATAAAAGATAATTCCCAATTTTGCGGTCGGTTTCATTTCAACATTGAATGCACTAAATCTCGAAATTCGTCGGTATCGTTAATTAGATTCTTTTCTGCATATTCATCGATCAATTCATACTTTCTATTTTCTCGAGCTCTATCTGCATCTGTATGAAGTGGAATCCCACCAGGCCGATGAGAACATATATGTTCCATGTATCGCTCGTATGATTCGAATCCGATTCTATAAACATATTTCAATTCTTGTTCCTCTTTGAGATCGGCTTTCAATTCTTCTATTTCTGCTTTCAATCGTTCAATCTCTGCTGAATCGGCGGGAAGCTCTACAAGTTTGATCGTCTCAGTGGGGGTAGAAGTTTCTGCCCCTTTAATCTTTGGAGGACGGCCTCGAGGCTTTCGATCGTCAATCAATCCCATCTTCTGCTCCTCTGTCAGTTTGGCCTTCAACACTTCAGACCCTGATTCAAAGCAAATAAATTTATGTAAAGCCTTCAGTCGAGTTTCTGGCGTGCAGTTCATGTGTTCTTCGTGCAGTTGAAATTTCAATTCCTTTTTATATAGATGATTCTTCCCAAATCCTGTAGCGGTCCCTTTATAATCATTTATAACTGTATCATAGAAGAGCCTCTTACATTCAAAGCATGGTATGATATTTTCATTCTTTTTCAATATATCGCTTTTCATTGTGATAGTGGGTTTATCATTAAAAGAGGTCAGGGCCTCAAGCGCGGTAGTCAATAAATCTTTATGCTTAGCAAAGAAGTGAATACCGTACGACTTATTGCAGACATTCAGACAAGTTGTCAGAACCTTCTTATCTTTAATCTTATTTCTCTTATCAACTGATCTTGCACAATCACAAAACTCTAAAACGTGGCAATCTCGTGTAGGCATGTTGTTTCTACTGGTGGTATAGATTTAATTTTTTAGGCCGGGACGCATTTTCATTTTTTTCGAAAAGTCCGGGGGAGAGGGGAGGGCAAAAAGTTCGGGAGGGGAGAGGGATTTAATCCGCTCGAATTCTCACGGCCTTAATATTAACTCTTGCCATCATAGTCCCTATTTCAGCGGTACTGTAATCCTTTCGTTTGGACAACCGTTTTATTTTTTCTATCAGTCTTTCTTTATCAAACAGCATGGCTTCAATGTGATTCAGCCAGAACCGGCCGAAACACTGATTCGCCATATCTTTCATTGGGTCTGTTAGTTCATTCCTTACATAAGATATATAGATACACATTGCGAATATCTCAATCTGGGTTGGGGGCCTTATAGGTGGAGCTCGTCTTGTTACATTCATCTCAATTCCTTACATAGTTATAGTATCAATGTTTTAAGTATCAATTTTCTTAGTATGTTTTAAGGGTGGTAATATTTATATGTATTTTAATTAATGTAGAACAATTATTAGATAAAGGGTTAGGATAGAAAAAAGGTTTTATAAGGAAGTTAGGGAATAAATGTTCTACAATAATTTTCACCCCTATAAATTAAAACCACCCTTAAAATTGAGAATCTAAACTACGAATTCAATAAACATGTAAGGAGCCATGAACGCAGAAAGACTGAATCAAGCGAAAGAGATATTTAGCCAGATGATGGCGATTAGATCGAAGAAGCGGGATTGGTATCTGTTTAACCAGTTCAAACGGATTAAAAAGATAAAAGCAATGATTATTGATAATGTAGGAGGCTCAAACAGTTCAGCGGCTACTCGGTCTTAATATAATCGCGTTGCGTGTTGAGCCCGTGGGCCATAGCGGTGGAGTCCTCTTTCATGTCTTCCAAGACCTTTCCATACTTGCCTGATAGGTAGGAATGGCGCAACATGGAAGAGCCAACCTTTTTTAAGAAGATACGGTTCAAGATCCTGGTAATAGCATTTACGGCCTCGATTGGTGTTCCATTTGCTTCAACCAACAATTTGACATCCTTTTTCTTTGCTTTGAGTAATGGATGATGGCGAATGTAGGAAGTCAGGACAGCCTGTAGATCGGCGGGAACGTCCATCACCTTCTCCCCCTCTCCTGCGGTCTTACTCGTTTTGAATACATGAAATATAAATTTTTGTTCAGTTTGTATATAGTAATTTTTGGAGCTGTCTAACCCCTCACTACGATCCTTGATTATGTACATTTTCAGATAGTCCATGTTTCGTCTAGGAGGTACTAGGGTATAGAGCGACAATACAACATATTTCAAGAGAGTACTGTATTGTGTAACAGAAAGAGTCTTCTGATCGTTGAAGGATTCGACCTCAGCCTTGAGCTCGTCATGCTTCTTCTGGACCTCTGTCCATTCAGGCATTGATTCCTTTTGCTTGGCTGAGCGTTCATTCTTTGCATCCTCTGTCTTGCGTCCGTCTCTGAGCTCTACCATTTTTTTATAGTAGTGATCATAGGGCTTCTTGTATCCTGCTTTGTCCTTGAATGCGCTAAGACCTACAACACATGCAACATAGAGATTGGTCTGAGTGTTAGAGGCGTAGGGAGTAATGATGGCTTCAATGGCTTCCACGTCTTTCAAAAAGACAAGGTTTCGAAAGGGGCGCTTCCCATTCAAGGTAGCAAGGCAACGGAGATAGGTATTGGCTGATGACTCAGACAGCTCACGCTCCGTCTTCAACTTAGTAGCAAGCTCAACCATGTAGGGAGTGATAGACATTTCGTTTCTACTTAAGAAGTAAAAAAGAAATTTTACATTCGGTAATCATCTCGGGCAGTTAGGGCAGTTACAGAAATGAACCGTCACCTTCTCGCTTTTCTTCTTTGCTTCGGGAGCAGGAGCTGGAGCTGGAGCATGTGTAGGAGGCGGGGGAACTGGCTTTGATGGCTTAGGGGCCGGAAGCTTGGCAATCGGTTCTTCATCTTCATCCTCTGAGAAAGAAAGTCTGAGAGACTCGACCGGCTTCTTCTCAGCCTTCTCCTTTCGAACGACTCGGGCGGCGGGTGCCTTAGGGGTTCGAATCGTCAAGCCTTCATCTTCGACCTCTTCCACTTCAATAGGACGGGCTGAAGGTCGTCCAGTTGGATGCGGTGTCTTTGTTGCGAGAATCGCATCTCCCTCAGAGCGTATCTTCTCAATAGCTTCAATACAGGCTTCGATTTCATGAACTTTTAATTTGCTAATAGGGATACGGGGGAAGCCTCGGTTCAATTCTCGGAGTTTCGCTTGGAGCTCGTACTTAGTAGGCATTTCTAATACACGTCAAGAAAAAAACCACAGAAATCTGTGCGACGTCGGAGAATATTCACCTAATTCAATCTCAGCCCAAGATATAGGGGTATGTGGGGTCGTCATTTGCTCGTAAATGCTAGGAATTGTAATAGGAAGCTTATCACCTGCCCGGTCCGAGTTCATGATTTCACTCTCGACATGGTAAAAAAGATTGACATGAAGGCCTATGGGAAACCTATGATCCAGCACTTCGGAACTGGCAACAAGGCAGGCTTGACCCTGGTCCAGCTGATCGAGACCAGCAACATCACCGGGCACTTCTGTGATGAGTCCGGAGATGCCTATCTTGACATCTTCAGTTGCAAACACTTCTGCGAACATACGGCGAAGAAGGTGATAGAGAAATGGTTCGAGCCGAACAATATCTATAGTAAATTGATTGAACGGGATGCAAACCACAGGATGGAGTGAGTGGTTAAGCTCGCTTCAGTCTTTCACGTCGTTCCCCTTCTTCGTTTATAAGATCGAGTATTTCATCGACCTTATAAAGTTCTTTTTGAATATGTGAAGCTGGTTTTTGTCGTTTGGAAAAATCTTCAATGTCGTTCGCTTGCTTCAGTAATCCCAACACCTTCCCCTTCATCGCTTTTACGCGTTGGTACTGAGATCTCAGTTTCTCGGTCGTATCTTCCTTCTTTGGTTCTTTGCTGTCTTCTCCTAGTTCTTTGAGGACATCAAACTTCAATAGATCAGGTTTAGAAACAGAAGCTTTTCGCTTCTTTGCTTCTGCTAATATACCGGCTAAGATCTTGGACATGTCGCGCTTTGGCTTCTTCGCTTCAACGCTGACAGGAACGGCTATTTCTGGTTCAGCTTCTTCAATTTCAATAGGAGCCTTTGCTTTGCGCTTCTTTTTTGGTTTGGCTTCTTCCTTTGGAGCCTGTCTTGCAACCTCTCGCCGTGCTTCAGATTCTTTTGCCAGTGCTTGCAACTGTGCGAGAGCTTCAGCAGGGAACGGCCCCTTCTTTTTCAAGTGCGCGGGTAGTTCATCATGTTGTTGAATATGTTTTACGTCAGCATGTTCAGCTGTACCTTTACGAGGGATAGCATACACATGCCGAGGGTTGTAAATCTTACCGTGTGCGTTCCATAGCTTCACTGCGTGTGCCCACTTCATTTACATAGGGCTTATTTTTTTTGTATGTTAATCAGGAACTGTGCCCTGCGTCGGGTGGTTAGATCATGCTTCTCAGGATGCTCCAATACAGACTTCGCAAACTCAAGAGGCATCATTCCGGACTTCTTCGCCGTCTTGGTCAAAGCCCCTTTCTTCATATGAGCTACTACCTCTTGTGCAAAGAAGCACCCGTTCTCTTCGCACATCTTCTCCAACTCCTTTTTCGTTTTACCGGAGATGCCTTTTATTTTCTTCGCCTTCAATAGTTCCTTGAGGTGCGCTACGGTATGCATTATATATAGGTTATAGATAATGCCTCCAATACCATCGACGGATACAACAACAGATCATTCTATTAATAACCAACAAACCGCGTACCGTCATAAATTACAACAATTTGTTGCCCATTCTGTAAGGCGGTTTGATTGTGAATGACGTTGTTCCCCGCTACACCGTTGAGCGTAATATCGCCGCCACTGCTTCCATTACCATTCTTGAAGATGCAGAAAAAATTGGTGTCATTAATGCCAAAGGTTGGACCAACGGCGATTGCCTGAGAGCCTCCACCTGCTGCCGAGGTTAAGATAAATGTTCGTCCTCGTTGTGCTGGATTCACTGCCAACGATACGCCCGATATAGCCGTAACTTGGAACCCGTAAGCAGGGGTATCATAAGATAGAGTATTTGTGGTAGTGTTAAACATTGTTAGAGAGTTCTGGTAAGCTGTCGCCGCTGGAGTCGCTGCCAAGGCACCAAGAGAAGAAGCACCTAAGGAAGCCCATGTAAGCCCAGCACCCGCCCCAGCCGTTAAAACCTGGTTTGCAGTCCCTGCCGAGTTTGCTGAGTCTCGCAATGTGTTCGCCCGTATGAAGTCCTGCGCCGAGTAAGAATAAGTAAGCGTAGCAGATGTTGCTGGAACCGTTGAAACCGAAGTACATGTATTATGTCCCCATGTTACATTCGTTGTACCAATGCCATTTTTAACAATAATATTTGTAGAACCGCCAACGGAAAAAACACAATAATTAAATACAGCATTCGCTGCAACAGCATTATTAAACGATACACCCGTTTTACCAACACCAACGGTAGAGGCGGTATAGATGAAACTACAGGATGTAAAAGTATTAAGACTTCCCGCCGATATGGTATTGGCGAAAAAGATAATAGGAGACGCTGTGGCACTCCCTGCCGCTGTAAAGGTGGCACCATTCGCCGCAATACTTGCATTACCAACAAAACTAATACAAGGAGCAGTTGTATTTTGAGCTATCGAGACAAGAACCAGATTTGCACGGCACGAGGTTAAGAGAAGACATGCGTTATTTGTTACATTTTGTGTAAGGATACAATTATTCAATGTGATGGAGCAATTATTGACCGTATCACCTGTACAGGCTACAGCGGCTACGCCGTAAGAGGTTACATTGACATTGGTTAAGAACCAATTCACCTCTACATTGGTTGTATCGGTACAGACAACAGACCCGACGACAGTTACAAAGGATGCGCCCATGGTTACCAAGGTTTCAGCCGTAGCACCTGGATTTAATGTTAGCGTTCCAATAATTATAACATCGCTAACTCCAGCGGGACCTATTAAAAAAGTGTTGTTCCTAATGATTGTAGGGTTTTCGGTATAGGTCCCTGCCGCGATGTTGATATTGACGGGGATGCCGTCAGCAATGGCATTTGTAACAGCCAACGCATTGGAGATGGTAGCAAACGGCGCAACCGCTGACCCTGTGCCGGTAATATCGCTTCCATTGACGCTAACCCAGTAATTGTACTGCTGATTCCCTTTGACGAGTCCATAAACGGTAGAGAGACTATATGGAAATGATCCAGCAGAGTTAGCAACTACATCGCCTGTAGCGTTCATTGTACCATATACATTGAGACCAACAGGAGCACCAACGGAGCCAATGATGGTAGAAGAGTTTAATTGGATTCCTGCAGGTCCTGTAATATTTACCCCGCCTGTAGTAGCGGCTATATTTGCATCTACGCTCCCATTCAGATTCGCCGAACCGCCAAGCGCTTCAACATATGCATCAACCGAAGCTTCTAATGCTATATCGCCACTCGAATAGACCGTAAAAGGAGACCCAGCAACACCGCGGATATTGGTTATGTTGTTGATGTCGCCCCCTGTTACATCTACAACCGGTGTAGAAAATGTAATGGTACTAGGAGCCGTAAGAATCATCCCCGTAGTAGCAGTAATATCGACATATGCAGAAGATAGCGCAATTGTGCTTTCCGCTGAGATTATGACATTGGAACGCGGAGCCACAAGCTCCACCCCCGCCGCCCCATCCTTGTTCAACCACAAATAAGAAAAGTCTGTATTGGTATTGCCACCCAAATAAGTTCCGCCTACATCGTTTCCAAGCGCTGCAAAGTTCAATGTTGATATGGTGTTCTGGTTGTTGATGTCAAGGAATCCGCCGTTTGCAATGTCTCCTGCTGTGATCAGTCCAACGCCGACAGGGGCGGCAATATCGATAGTAGAATTAAGGGCAACAATACTTGATACATGAAATTCCGATGCATACAGATCAACAAACGTTGAAATAGAGCTAAAGGCTGGAGCCACTTGCGGGAACTGATAGCCGTTAATAGTTGAGATAGAAAGAGACGATAGCCCAGAAAGGCTATCAGGCGTAACGGTAAAATTATTGATAGAGGAGAGGTTGCCAATCGCTCCACCCTGTGACATGAATGCACAATAGCGAACATCTTCGAGGCGTATAAAGGTTGAAATGTTAAGAGGTCCGATTACAGCATTTGAGCCTCGAATATACAAATCCTGCCCAGGTACTGCTCCCAATATCGGGCTTGGTGTTATTACACTTGCTGTAAGAGGGTTGGCAAAATAGGTACCAACATTGGAAGAACTGCCCGTGATGCTATCAACTTGTAAAAATGTTGTTTCAAGCGGCGCCAAGCATTGTATTGGTCCTGCTGAGTCTAGCCTTACAGCTCCAAAACCATAAATATAAACAGTGCCTGGAATTTGAGGAAACACGGATGGAATAGGACCCGTAACAATCGAAGCTATGTTAGTAGCGTAGGCAGTCCAAGAACCGGCAAAGGATGGCAATGCATTTACATAACCAGCCGACATATTCACGGCGGCCGCGTTCATGCGTAATGCAGATGTACCTGTTAGAAGTGTTATCGGAAGAGATCCGCTATAGGCTGTAATATCAATAAGCCCTCCAAGGTTCAATTCTGCGTTGGAGGATCCGTATGCCTGTAACGATACGCGCCCGAATCCAACCGCCGCTTCCGTTGGTACATTCCCCGCATATGCCGCCAGTGTCACATTTCCGCCCAAAGGACCTCCGCGACTTTCAACCGTTACTGTAGGTGTATTGATTGGCGAATAGGTTTGAGCCTTAATTAAAACATCGGTAGCATTTACATTTGCTGACGTGTAAGAGCTTATATTTACGCTACCAGATTGAGAGATTATATTAACATTCGATTGTTGCGAAATAAGATTTGTATTCCCATTCTGTCCGACTATGTTCATATTACAATCCGTACCGCCGAATAATGTTCGGCCATCCAATTGAACATCGCTATTTGCGAAATACTGCGACCAATTAGACGTTGCCACAAACGGACTACCATTTATTGTACTTACGCCAAGAGATGCAGTTGAAATTTGCGTAGCGGTAAAGGTTGCAAGGTTGCTTTGCTGTGGATAGAACGACCAGTTGGAGGCTGAGCTTCCTCCACCGGTTGTAATGGCTGCTCCATTCCATGTAAGAAGAACACCATCTGGACTGGTCAAGCTTCCATAGGGTGGAAGCCCTGCCGCAGATAATCCAATCGCTGAGGTATTCGTTATTCCTGTATTTGTCATATTCAATCCTGATGTTGTAGCAAGTCCAGAACCAGAAATAACACCACTAGCAGTAATACCGCCTCCACTGATTGAAACAATGGAACCGAGTCCCGCCCCTATCGTAGCTGTATTGGCACTAATACTTCCCGAAAGAGTGGCGGTACTCATTTGAGCCGTTAAAGAAAATAAAGTGGATGTATGAATTGTGGAGCTTTGAAGATCTGAAACATCAACGATTGCCTGATTGTTGCCTTGAATGGTGGAGAGCTGAGGATAGAGAGACCAATCAGCTACATTGCTAAGATCTCCAGCCTTTGCCAATAGTTCATTGTTATAGTACAAATTTGCATCTATGGAGTGGATCATTTGTACCCCTGATGCATCCACGAGCAGGATTTCGCCATTTTGAGAGGGAAACTTATACCAGTTAGAAGCTGACTCTGTAGCGAGTGCATAATAGGGAGTCGTGGGATTCGCAAGGGTCCCGTTGTTGAGTAAGGACATTCTTAATATGGCATAAGAGAATAGAAATGAAACTGATCTCGATTACAAAATCACCAAGAGCAGGGAAGAAGTGGAGAGCTACCTTTGAACATGACGGCCACGGTACAGAACTTGGTAAAACCAAGTTTCATACTGATTTCGGCCACTCCGGATATCAAGACTTTACACAACACAAAGACCCGGAAAGGGCTTTACGATATAGGAAACGACACATGAAAGATTTGGATACAAACAATCCAACCAAGGCGGGGTACTTGAGTTTTTACTTGTTATGGTCTGGTCCAAACCTTGAAGAGAACATAAGAAAATATAAAAATAAGTTTCATTTATAGAAACAATCATGTCTGGAGGAAGTCGTACCTTTTACCCCGTGGCATCGCTCCCCGATACCAATGCACGACAGCCAACGATGCCGATTCGGCCCCCCAGTTCCTCGCTGTTGTGCATTGACAGCGAGGATCGTAATCAAGATTATACAGTATCACGAGATGCTTCAACATCCCCTTACTCGTTCAGTATTAACAAAGCTGAAAGCATTATGAATGGTTTCTTCACACGGTTAGGAGTGACGGAAGTTGTTTTCCCTTGGGTGATTCCAAACATCAACCCAAAGACGAACGAGATTATTGTCAATGTGACAGTGGGCGGAGGCGGAATTGTTAGCCGTACCTTAACATTAAATCCTTCGTTTGTGAAACCGTCCGAACTTGCTACCGTCATGCAGGCGGGAGTTCGAACGCTCTTTAATGATACAGCTTCTATGGCTGGATTTACGATGATATATGGTTCGGTAGCAACCGTGGCAGTGACTGCGTCCGGTGTTCCTGTGTTTTCGTATGCTACAAATGCTGTAGGGACGCTTGTTTCATTTAGTCCTGTTCCTTACAACACAGCTACCTATCCTTATCCTAGCAACACCAAGCAACTATTCGATGTGTTAGGATTTTCAACCGGTTCGAATACAACGCTTTCAGCGTCTGCATTTGGTGGAGCTACATTCTGCGCTCCTATCCGCTACGTGGATATTGTATCGACACAGCTCACATACAACCAGGCGCTCAAGGATTCAATGAGTCAGCAAGTGGTTCGAGATACGCTCTGCCGTATCTATATTAGTAGCCAAGGAAATCAATCTACGGTCAGCCCTACTGATGCTACGTTCTGTCCTCCTGGTTGTGCTCCAACTACGATCTATAGGGATTTTGCTTCTCCTAAGTTGATTCAATGGTTGCCAAATCAACCTGTCCCTGGCTATTTGCGATTTGAAGTATTAGATGATACTGGAGCACCCCTGTATGAATCCGATCCATTCGCTGCCAGTACTACCTCTGGAGCATTTCCAGCACAAATAAACAGAACCGATTGGAGCATGACCCTTCAGGTTACAGAGAACTAAATTCTTATATCATGATTTGAAGTATAAAGTTCTAAAATATTTAGAATTTTATAATATTAAAAAATCGATCTAAGGGGTACATCGCTTAAAATCGGAATTCGGCTGAGCTTTTAGACATTACAATTGTGCTGTTGTATGTGTAAGAAACATGTGCAGTGTAAGCATCATCAGTAGGAGCCGTGACGATCAGATTGACTAATCCATTTAATATTGGTTTCAGTTAGTACCGTGGCTTTCGCCATACTTTAACAACCCGCTACCGGGTTCGGCTTAGACTTTCTCTTCTGCGGTCATCTGAGTTTGCTAAACTCATCGCGCACTATCCTATAAAGTCGTTCAGGTTCTCCACTGTCTTGCATAGCGACATAGAGGAGCTTCCACCCACATTATCCAATCCTCTCAATTCATTACCATCGGGAAGCGTTATTAACGCTGATCTCCTTTTGCCTTTCGGCTAAGGATGGTATGAGAGGCTCTAAGGAACTTCGTGGTATGCGGTTGATTCCGCAAGGGATATGAGCCTGTTCTTTTTAATAACAGACAACGGCAGGACTTTCAAAGTGATTGAAAGATTTACCATGTGTAAGGACTTCGGATTGGTAATCGTCACCGCTGGGGTTTCCAAACGGCAGAATGCAATACTGAGATGTAACAGGGCTAGAGGTGAAAACACCGGTGATAGCGGTGGCGGCCAGCTTGGACTGAGTCACGGCGGGAGGCTTGGTGCCGTCCAGCAAGTTCCAGATGACGGATGATCCGTTGTTGTACTGGGCGTAGATGGTACCTGAATAGAGCACCGTCACGGCGGCAGGAGCGTAGTAGAGGAGAGGGTTCAGGCCGTCGCTATTCTTGGTGAGCCACATCTGGATACTCTTGACCTGTCCAGCACGGAAGCCAGTGGCCGTGAGCTGTGCAGGAGTTGTGAGAGAGCCAGCTGGAACGGCGATCTGGAGCTCCTGCTGATCAAAGCTCACAGGCATCAGGAGCTCGTGGGTGTTGAGATCCACATGGTTAGAAATCGCCATGCCACGATCGACCATGCACAACTGCTCGACCTGGAACTGAGCCACGTCAAACGCTACAGGAGGAGCGTTGGCTGCCACAACGCCGTTCGAGATCCAGAACGCTGAGGGAGCCTTCAGGGAGCATGTGATCTGCACCTGTTGGGCCAAAGTATCAGCTGCCAGGGGAACATTGAGTCCATCATTGGCAGGGTTGCACCAGATGGGAACTGGGATGTAGGCATACTGATTTACATCAAAATCGGTAGCTACCTTGGCCTCGGAACCACCGAGCTGAAGGAGTGCCTGGGCCTGGCTCTGAGTGCGAACCTTACGCAAGTTCATGGCTAGGAGCTGTTGCCCGGTCAGGAAATACTGAGATGACCCACCGATACGAAAGCTTACTTGATCAATCGCTGAGTAGCCCCAACCCTGCTCGAGTGCAAGGGTGCCATTCTGGCCGTTGATGGTAGCGGCGTTGTAGCCAAGCACGATGAGGATGTGCTTGAGACCATTTCCAGGCGGAATTATAAAAACTGACGTCGATTATACCGTAGCTTTCGCCATACTTTAACAACCTCTCGCCGGAGTTCGGTCTAGACTTTCTCTTCTGCGGTCATCTGGGGTTGCTACCCCCATCACGCACTATCCTATAAAGTCGTTCAGGTTTCCCACTGTCTAGCGTAGCGACATAGAGGGACTTCCACCCACATTACCCAATCCTTACTACTCATTACCATTGGGAAGCGTTATTAACGCTGTTCCTCTTTCGCCTTTCGGCTAAGAGTGGTGAGTAAGGCTCTAAGGGACTTCGTGGTATGCGGTTGATTCCGCAAGGGATATGAGCCTGTGCTTATTAGCAGCAGACAACGGCAGGACTTTCAAAGTGATTGAAAGATTTACCACTTGACTTATTTGAGAAATCTTGAGAATATCGAGTATTGTATTCGACGGGGATGCTCTCCACCTTGCAGTTGTCGGGGTCGGTGTAGTAAAGGTCCTCACGCTTACCAAGATCCGTAAAAGCTCCGGATGTTTGAGATGCCATTTCTTTTATACTTAGGGAGTTGAAATAAAAATAGACTGCTAAAGCAGAAACATGGAAACCGCAATGCCTAGACCACTGCCATCGGCCACGAGTTCTTTCAAAGCCGGAGAAATGGCCACTGATCATGTCAAATACCCTCATCTTCCACGGGCGATTCCCGTAAAGGTGGGACATACCACCTACCCCAGCCTGGCTTCATCCGGGAAGGCTCCCGCCACCAAACGACCTATGGGGATGACATTGCCAATTCTTACCAAGATGGGCGGTCACCCTCTGGACGATGGAACTCACTATGTAAGAGTACAGAACAGATAATCACCTCTTCTCTTTATCTAATTCCATGATTCGAGCCTCCATATAGTCTCGGATTTTGTTTCGTGTTGGCTTGTCTTCAACGAGTGTATGTATAACACCATCGGACATTGATAGCTTATGCTTCCGGATTTCTTCTTTGGAAGGCCGTCCCCGTTTCTTTTCTTCTTTCACCGGAGCCTCTACATGTGCTATAACTTCGTGAGGATGTTTCATGGCATGATAGGCTGATGATAGCTTTCCTGCTGGAGGTGGTGGAGGTGGTGGCACGACTACGGCTCCTATGGCTCTTACATTAAATCTTGACATCTATTAAGGGAATGTCTTTTGTTTCTAAGAAGTTTGAAATCGTACTACCAACCAATGGCGGAATCAGCGTACTTTGCTGTGGTGCATCTAGATCAGGTAAAACAACTATGATGAAATATTTATACCGAACTCTATTTGAAAAATATATAACAATTATGTTTTCGATGAACCGTCACGCCGATATATACAAAGATATTGGCGAAAAGGTAATTGTAAGCGAATCATATCATCCGGAACTACTACGAGAGGCGCATCAGATCAATACGCTCTGTGATAATAAGTTTCCCTTTTTGTTTATATCAGATGATTATGTGGATATGAAAATAAAGAATGATCCAGAAGTGACAAGATGCATGACGATCTATCGTAATGCCAATGTATCCTCTATCTGGTCATTTCAGGGCAGAACATTGATGTCAGCGGTAGGCCGTAACAACGCCAACTATATCATTGTATTCAAACAACAGACACCGTTGGAATGGGAGAACGTTATTAAGGAGTTCTTAGCCATGTATCTTCCGACCGGGATGAGTATGCGCGAAATGGTGGAGTTCTGCAAAGAAGCAACGGTGGATCACCAGTTCTTCTTTATAGATAATATCATTGGTGAGTGCTGTTTGTCAAAGCTTACCAAAGCACAAGCGGGGCTCTAATGAACTAAGGGAAGGGCCTTGGACTGTCCCTCGGGAACAGGCGTGATTTCGCTAACGGCCACGATATTCGGGGTCTGAACAACGGGGCATGGTTTAGCCGGTTCAGGAACAGGGGCAGGAACGGCTACAGGAAATGCCATGATAGCCGATGGAACAACAATTGCTGGATGACTTACTACCGTTAGATCAACCATGCGCGAGGCGATAGATTCCATTTTAATTTATCTATAGATTTTTATTTATCCATGATATATAGAAATGTCCATCTGTGCAAATACCGTTCAAGCAAATCAGCAATCGTATTTCTTTGCGTTGGCTGGTGGTGGAGGTGGTGGTGCCTCAACGTTGCAATCTCCGGCCTCTATTGTACCCGATGTAACAGGTACGGCCACACTTGCAGTGAATGCAAATCAAGCGGGAGGCTCTGCCGCCGTAGCTGTGACTGGTGGAGCTACATCATCTGGAGCGATTACAGTCGGTGGATTCGGAACAACCTATCGCGCTGCTGTATTAGGTCCTGCCCCTATCTTGCCGGCTCTTCCCGCATTAACAATTGGCTTGAACTCTTCGGCTACGCCTGCTATTTCATACGATGGAGGTACTGGGTCATTGATTCTAGGGGATGGAAGTTTAGGAACGATTCAAACTCGAAATGCCTTGACGGTAAGCGATATTGCAACAAGTGGAGCAAATGCGCTAGCTCTTTCTCCGATTAATGCTACCACCTCTGTGATAGGGCAGCAGATCGCAAGTGGAGGGACTGTTAGTATTGGGTCTTCTGCTGCTGCTACTTCTACGCTGGTTGTTTTGGACAGTGGAGCAAATACTGGCGTTGTGCGGATCAATGGAACAAGCGGCGGTAGTGCCGTTCAAATATTTGGTGGGGGTGTGCCTACTGTCAGCACGGACGTTGCGAACAATGGAACATTACAACTTAGATCATCATCTGCTGGATTTGCTGGAGGAGGGGGTGATAACGGTATTGTATTGACAGATAACCCAGTTTCAAATACTCGTCCGTTGGCTACCTTTCGATCACAGATTGTGCTACCTAATTCAGATGCTGGGTCTTGGAGCGGAATAGCAGGACAACTTACATTAGGTGTAACTGATTTGACATATCCAGGTCAGGCATCAGGAACTATTCCTGGCGGTCAGTCTGTAGCATTACCTTTGCCACCTAGTGGCGCTGCTTACACTGGCTTATGGATGTATCGTATCTTAACGAACGCTATAACTGATACTCAGGCAATCCAATGCGGTATGACATTGACAACCTATTGGGACGGTGCGTTGAATGCGTTTGCTTATGGTGGGGCTGGGAATCCTTATTTTGGAGGATCTCTTGGTTCTGTAACAAGTAACGGTAACGTCCGCATTGTGCCTATTGTTGCTGGGCTTTATGTCACATCGTATATATTTGCCAACTTTACAGGGTCGCAAATTGCTGGGATGGCAGTTCAGTTAGTTCAGGTCACGGGGGCTTTCTAATGACTTTATAGAATGAGCGACTCTATTGCGATGCAAATTGGCTCTATCCTTGGATATGTTTCTATGGTTGTTATGGGAGTTGGTTCTATTGTTGCGCTTATCAATCATAAGAGAATAAGATCGAGTTGTTGTAATCGTGAAGGAGTGATATCATTAGATATAGATAATACAAGCCCTCCGACATCTAAACCCGACATTAAAATATGAAAACAACTTTTTCAATTTTTGTTTCCTTGTAAAAATCTATTTCAATTTTATTTATATATAAAATTGAAAAATTGAATTATACTCCTTACATAAAATAAAAATATTTGAGATATATTTGAAATACCGATCAAATATATCTGAAATATCTCAGATTTATCTAGATTTATCTAGATTTATCTAGATTTATCTAGATTTATCTAGATTTATTTGATGAAAAATCTGAAATAATACTTAAATACGGTAAAAATGAATTCATCTTTACAGGGATTTAAGTAGAAATCTAGATTTTTACAGATTTTATTTTATGTAAT
>JGI24890J29729_1000895_pt1 | contig 15671 bp, 12 predicted proteins | sample FreactcultureFD7_FD_29729 | JGI IMG/M metagenome (IMG submission 29729)
AACTTTTCCGCAAGCTCTTGCATCCTGGAAAAAAGTTATGCGGATTTGTTGATCGTTCTTACTGGTTAGATATAGGAACGCCTGTGGCCCTTTTAAAAGCCACATCTGATTTAATTTCTGGAGTAGCTCAATCAGTTGCTTATAATGAATTACTTGCATCAGGGGCTTACAAGAAAAAAGGCACAGCATTGATCGCCACAAGTGCGCAGGTCTCTGATTCCGCAGTTATTGAAAGTGGAAGTTTCATTGGCGGCAGAGCCAGAGTGGGGGAAGGCGCAAAGATTTCCCATTCGATTATTGGAGATGGCGCCCAGATAGGTGATCGTGCGGATATTGAGTCCTCGTTTGTTGCTCAAAATGCTTTATTTGCTGCCGGATCCATCGCACAAGGACAATTTTTCGGGTTTTAAGCCCTTTTTACCCCCAGAAGTGGACTTCAGGACTTGACTAGTTGGACTTACACGCGTGTAATTCACCTAAGAAATGCAGAGGTACCCCGCCGAAGCATCAACAACCGCAGTGAACTATCTATGAAGCATCTAGGAGTACATATGTCAGAGCGTCCAGGATTTCTACCTTTAGAGTCACTTGGTCAGGGGACCCCAGACCTTTCATGGCAAGAGCGCGCACTGTGCGCGCAGACCGATCCAGAAGCTTTCTTTCCTGAAAAGGGCGGTTCAACACGTGAAGCAAAGCGTGTGTGTTTATCGTGTGATGTCAGGTCTGAATGCTTGGAATACGCTCTAGGACATGACGAGCGTTTTGGCATTTGGGGCGGACTTTCTGAGCGCGAACGCCGCCGTCTCAAGCGCCGTTCGGCTTAATTACCTCATCTCTTTTTTAGTGGGTGCCAAATATGGCAACTAAATCTTCAGCACCAACAGATGATTTTTTTGTTACTGCAATATTAGTAACACATGATGGCGCAACGTGGCTCCCTGAAATAATCGCAGCACTTTCATCTCAAACTAGGCCAATTGATCGACTCCTTGCCGTTGACACAGCATCTGTAGATACGTCGGCCAAACTTGTAACCCATGCGGGTATCCCCGTGATTAAAGCAGATAGAGAAATTGGTTACGGAGATGCAATTGAATTAGCACTGCATCACTCACCTCGGGTAGATCAATCTGATCCCATTGGTAAAGAATGGATATGGCTCATCCATGATGACTGCGCTCCAGCTAAGAATGCCCTGAGTTTGCTCATTGATGGCGTTAAAGATCGGCCACAAGTTGTTATTGCAGGACCAAAGCTAGTTAGTTGGTATGACCACGAACATCTACTTGAAGCCGGAGTCTCCATTGCCAGTAATGGTTCTAGGTGGACTGGATTAGAGCAGGGCGAGCAAAATCAAGGACAACATGATGAAACACGAGAAGTTCTAGCAGTCAGCACTGCAGGAATGCTTGCCAGGCGAGATGCCTTTGAAGATCTCGGGGGACTTGATCCAAACCTCGCACTCTTCAGAGATGATGTGGATTTAGGTTGGAGAGCCCATGTTGCTGGCTATGGTGTTATTTGCGTAGGAGCAGCAACTGTTTTTCATGCTCAAGCATCAGCAACTGAGCGCCGAAGAGTTGATGTCTCAGAAGCTTTTTTGCATCGTCCACTTTTACTTGATCGTCGCAATGCTGCTTACGTTCTCTTAGCTAACTCATCTTGGTGGATGTTGCCATGGGTGAGTGCCCAAATAATTGGGACATCACTTTTGCGAGCATCTTTTGACTTACTTGCGAAACTTCCAGGTTACGCAGCTGATGAAATTGTTGCTGTAGGGCTTTTACTTATTCACCCAGCAGAACTATTCACAGCGCGCAGAGCTCGCAAGGCAAAGAGACTACTTAGTCCGAATATCATCAAACGTTTTATTCCACCACGAGGGAGTCAGGTTCGTGCTGGAGTGGATCGAGTTGTGACAACTATTTTCCGTAAACTTCGCGATCAGCAATCAGAAGAACTGCAGTCACAAAGNTATGCAAATATTGGAACTATAAATGAGGAATTTGATGAGCAAGATCTATCCACGCCCATTAAGTCTTCAGTAATAAAAGAAGTTTTCCATAGACCTGAGTTCTTCTCGCTCGTTGTTATTACGCTCATTTCATTTATAGCTGGGCGCTCACGCCTTGGTTCTATATCTGGAGGAGCACTTGGCCTATCTCCTGGAAGTGGAATGGATCTACTTCGTTCCTATGTAAGTTCCTGGCACCAAGTTGGAATGGGTTCTGCAATATCAACTCCTCCATGGGCTGCAATTACCGGACTTGCCGCAGTTCTGAGCTTTGGTCATTTGCCGCTACTTATTTCAGCAATTTTTCTTCTCACACCTCCGTTAGCTTTTTATATTTTTTACTCGTGTTTACGCAACATATTAAAGACTCGAATTGCTGCCACAGTTGGTGCATCTGTTTATGTTTTAACACCAGTGCTTTGGGGGTCTCTTAACCAAGGCCGTCTAGATACCGTCGTTTTTTATCTACTCGCCCCTTGTTTTCTTTTCATACGTCCTTTTTCAGCAGATATTGATGTTGCAACATGGCGCAGAGTATTTGCTATTTCACTTTTTGTTGGCGTCATTGTTTCTTTCTCACCACTACTTCTGGCACTCTGGTTAGTTGCTCAGATTATGTTGATGGTTCAGAAGTTTCTTGTTGCTCGGGGTTCNCTATCAGGTAAGCAACTTTTTGATATCTTAGAAAGTACGGAGTTCAGACCAATTCTCCNCCGGCTAGCAATGCTACTTGTTCCACTATTTATTACATTGCCGTGGTCAGTGGCGCTTATTGTGCACCCAACCCATTTTCTTGTTACACCAGGAATTCCAGTTGTAAATGGAGGCCTGACACATATTCTTTTGCTTAATTCAGGTGGAGTCGGGGCACCACCAATATGGCTTGTTGCTCCCCTTGCTCTTTTCATGATCTCAGCCCTACTTATTCGCCCCGTGCAACTTCAGGCACTGTTCGCATCGGCACTTCTTTCACTTGCCGTATTCCTCAATATGTACCATGTAAGTGGAAATGGAGCAGTAGCAAATGTCTGGATTGGGCCACTGCTGCTAGTTATATCAATTGTGATTATCCCTGCGGTTCTACTTCAAGCAGAGGAAGTAATCCCCAATCTACGTAACAGTAGATTCGGGATTAGACATATAGCAGTTGCAGGCGTTGTAATCCTCACCGCAATTTCTGCCACTGGAATGATTGTGTGGATCTGCGCGGGCTCATCGTCCTCATTAGTTAAAGCAGATCAGCCAACAGTGGTCCCCGCATTTGTTTCCGCCCTCGAAGACACTTCGGTTCGCCCGAAAACACTTGTGATCAATTCAAACTCTGGAGGAACTACTTACTATGTTTCACGGGGAAGTGAAGTGCAATTAGGAGATGCAGATGTGGCAACTTTAGTTCCTCTACCTGTTCAAGATGCAATTAGTCAGCTTGTTACTGAAGGTGGCGTGAGCTCAGGGAAAGTTCTGGGAAGTTTCGGTATTCAATATGTTTTTGTAAAAGCGCCCGTATCAACTTCACTGGCACGAAGTATTGATGGGGTTGGTGGTTTTACACGAATGTCTGCCACGGCAGCGGGCGATGTGTGGAAGGTTGTTGGGGCAGCTCCGAGAGTGATGTATACAAACTCGGCTCANCAAAACTTTCTCATACCTGCTAGCCCAATTGGCGCATCTGCTGTTATTAACGATGCTGGCCTCATTACGATTGCTGAAAAGTATGACAAGAGATGGCACATGTTGCTAGATGGTGTACAGGTGCCCATTGAACATTCTCAAGGTGATTTACCAGTCTTTANCGCCACACATGGGGGGCATATAGTCATACTTTTTGATGGAACAACTCATAGAGGATTAATTTCGTTGCAATTTCTATCACTCATAACAGTCATTGTTATGGCTTTGCCATGGGGTCGGCGTAGGCGCGAAGTTCCCCTTGAGGAGCTTGTATGAAAATGATAAAAATAAGAATACCGAAGAGCAAGAGAGGCATTTCTTCTCAAATGCTACTTGCCCCAATCTTGCTTCTTGCTACCACTGCAGTTGTGATACTTATTCCACAAGCTAAGCAGGCGCTATCTGTTTCTCACGATTATCCTGCTGTTATTTGTCCTGGAGCACTTTCAGGTGGTACGCAGGTGATTTCTCTGCCTACAAAGAATTTGCAAATCAGAAGTGTCAGTTCAAAGTCTTCAAAGTTATATACAACTGCGCTCACTCAACTTGGTTCAAATTCAAATCCAACATATGTATCAGGAAATTCAGGATCTGAAATTGTGTTTAACACGATATCTGGATCAATGAGCGCAGTTGCAGNGTGCAGTGTTGGTGGGCCAAGTGATTGGTTTGTTGGTGGTTCAGCCGGGGTTGCAAGTACTGGTGTTCTCAATGTAATTAATAGCGGACTCAGTGATTCAAGTGTCCTGATCTATCCGTTTACTTCAAAGATTGCTCTTGCCCCAATTCCAATCAAAGTAAAAGCGAACTCAGACTCAAAAATTTTACTTTCTAGTATCGCGCCGGGTGAAAATTCAATAGCACTTAATGTAGTCACCCAATCTGGGCGAGTAACAAGCTTTTTGCTAGATCATCAAAAGCAAGGGCTACGAGAACTGGGTGCAAGTTTTGTTAATCCAGTTTTCACACCCACGAATAGAGTATTCCTGGGNGGTCTTTTTAACACGTCTGAGAAGAGTGCTTCCATCTCACATCTGATTCGCTTTTTAGTTCCAGGAAATATAAATGCAAATACTACGATGACTATTTATTCTGAAGATGGCTCATTTACTCCTATTGGTTTTGATCAGCTATCAATTACTCACCAAAAAGTCATAGATGTGTCGCTGCCAACATTGAATATCTCATCACCATTTGGAATTGAAATCACATCTGATCAACCAATTTTTGCCTCAGCCCTCACTAGGGCAAAGACTCATGGCGTCCCTGATTATGCATGGGCGAGTCAACTGTCACCTATTTCTAAATTTACTCTTAACCTTGTAGGCAGTTCGGCAAGCTTTGTTTTTATGGGTCAACAAGTTTCACTTGCACTGAGTTGGCAGGGAGTAAATGGTAAAACGCAGCACGCGAATTTAAATAGCCCTGATATTGCTGTTTGGAAGCCAAAAGGAATTATCCGTGGATTAACAATCGCGCCTCGGGTTAAAACTCCGATTTATGGCGGGGCCGTACTGGTGAACCCCGGAGGAGCTTCTTTGAACTATCTACCATTGCTTGCCAATCAAGTACTTGTCGGCGCTTCCTTGCCAAGCCTTGATATTCGGACCTTGACACACGATTAATCTGGCGCGTCTGTTAAATCCACAAGTTTACGCCGCAAAGCAGATAGCCTTTATATTGTGAGAACACGTCAACGCTCTGCAAGAACTTGTTCCCGTGCAAGTTGCCCTACCCCTGCAAGTATGACTCTCACCTATATCTATTCAGATTCAACAGCGGTACTTGGCCCACTAGCAACATTCGCCGAGCCACATGCGTATGACTTATGCCCGCTACATAGTGAAAAGCTCACTGTGCCAAATGGTTGGTCAGTAGTTAAATCTGATATTCAAACCGAGAGCGTTGGTCCAAACGAAGATGACCTCATGGCGATTGCAGATGCAGTTAGAGAAGTTGGGGCAAGTCAGGTGCAATCAAACCCAGGTGAACCCAAGCAATCAGAGATCGGTCGTAGAGGACATTTACGTGCACTTCCTTCAAATTAAGGTTTATCTAGATATATGTTCACAATTGACCAATTAGATAAAGTTATAAAAGCTTATGATGTTCGTGGTCTTGTTAGTAAAGAGATCACTCCTGACTTTTCATTTGTCTTAGCAACNGCCTTTGCTCGTTTTCTCCAAGAAGAACGAGAGCCAGGCACAGTGGTTATTGGTCAAGATATGAGNCCATCATCTGAGCCTCTTGCCTCAGCATTTGCAGATGGAATCACGTCTCAAGGATTAGATGTAATCCGTATCGGATTAGCATCAACTGATATGTTGTATTTTGCTTCTGGCTCATTGAATTTACCCGGAGTTATGTTTACCGCTAGTCATAATCCTGCTGCTTATAACGGAATGAAATTAGCAAAAAGCGGCGCTCGGCCGATCGGAGCTGAGTCTGGACTTAATCGCATTAAAGATCTCATGACAAAAGGTATACCTATCAATAGCCGTGGCCTGGGGCGCATTACCGAAAGAAACATGTTGCCAGAGTATGTTGATTTTTTGTTAAGTCTTTTTGGGAAAAAAGAATTGACTGGTAAGCGTAAATTAAAAGTAGTGATTGATGCTGGTAATGGAATGGCTGGCTATACAGCCCCTGCGATTATGGAACGCCTCAATGTTGAAGTAGTTCCGATGTATTTTGAGCTAGATGGGAATTTCCCTAACCATGAAGCAAATCCACTTGACCCTAAAAATCTTAAAGACCTGGTTAAGGAAGTGAAGAAGAGTAAAGCAGACATTGGCCTTGCCTTTGATGGAGATGCTGACCGATGCTTTTTGGTTGATGAAAATGGCGATCTAGTTAACCCATCGACACTTACCTCTTTAATTGCAATCCGTGAACTTAAGCGAAAGCCTGGGTCAAAAATTATTTATAACCTCATTTCATCACAGGCAGTTTCAGAAATTATTAGCGAGCACGGAGGAGTGCCTGTTCGTTCTAGAGTGGGTCATTCATATATTAAAAAAATGATGGCAGATACCGGAGCGATATTTGGCGGGGAACATTCAGGGCACTTTTATTTTGCTAACTTTTGGAAGGCAGATTCTGGTGCTCTTGCAGCGCTTTATGCGATTGCCGAGCTATCTGCTTCAAAGAAAACACTTTCAGAATTATTAGCCCCACTGAATCGATATGTTTCAAGCGGGGAGGTCAACACCAAAGTATCTGATCCCCAAGATGCCGTGGATTTTGTTAAAGAGTCGTTTAAGCAAGATTATGTAATAGATGAGCTCGATGGAGTCACTGTGACTGGCCCTGACTGGTGGTTTAACGTGAGGCCTTCTAATACGGAGCCGCTGCTTCGCCTTAATGTTGAGGCGAAAACCCCTGAGCGTATGAAGCAAGTCAGGGATCAGGTCCTAGCTCTTTTCAGGTAATCTTGCGCCATACCTAGAGACCATCAGATTTAATAAGGGAGCACTTGTGTCAGTTGAAACAAAAGTTGGACATGATATTGCTAATGCATCGCTAGCTGCTGAAGGAAAGAAGCGTATTGAGTGGGCAGAACGCAATATGCCCGTGTTGGCACAGATCAAAGCTCGTTTTGAAAAAGAAAAACCATTCACAGGCATCCGTATCGCTGCTTGCATGCACGTAACTACAGAGACCGCAAACCTTATGCTCGCTCTAAAAGCGGGCGGAGCTGAGCTGGCGCTCTGTGCATCGAATCCTCTTTCAACACAAGATGACACTGCTGCGGCGCTTGTTCATGAATATGGAATTAATGTCTTTGCTCGCAATGCTGTTGACCGCGATGGCTATTACAGCCACCTTAACTCTGCTTTAGATATCAAGCCAAATCTAGTTTTTGATGATGGTTGCGACCTTGTAAATACTCTTCACACCACTCGCACCGAACTCATTGATGGAATTATGGGTGGATGCGAAGAGACAACAACNGGTGTTATTCGCTTGAGTCAGATGACAAAAGACGGTGCACTTAAATTTCCTATGATTGCCGTTAATGACACCGATACAAAGCATATGTTTGATAACCGCTTTGGAACTGGCCAATCAACGATGGACGCAATTTTCCGTGCAACTAACGGTTTGATTGCTGGAAGNACATTTGTTGTCTGTGGTTTTGGTTATTGCGGTAAGGGTGTTGCAGAACGTGCTCGCGGTATGGGTGCTAATGTCATTATTACTGAGATCGATCCAACTAAAGCACTTGATGCCCTTATGCAGGGTTATCGCGTTATGGATTCACTTGAAGCTGCGAAGATTGGNGATTTCTTCGTCACGGTTACTGGTAATCGTGATGTATTGCGTGAAGAGCATTTTGCAGTGATGAAGGATGGAGCAATTTTTGCCAATTCAGGCCATTTCGATATTGAAATTGACGTTGCCTGGCTTGAGAAGAACGCTAAGCAAANGAAGCGAATTCGCCACCAGACAGATGAGTATGCGCTAGCTGACGGTCGTCGCCTACTTCTTATTGCAGAAGGCCGCCTAGTTAATCTTGGCGCCGCNGAAGGGCATCCTGCTTCAGTTATGGATATGTCGTTTTCTGATCAGGCTCTTACTGCTGAGTGGCTCATTAAAGCTGCGGCAGGCTTAGGTGCTGGTCTGCATGATGTTCCAACACATATTGATAAAGAAGTTGCTCGCCTCAAGTTGGANAGCATGGGTGTATCAATTGATTCGCTTACACCTGCGCAAGAACTGTATTTGAACTCTTGGGAGCACGGTAGCTAATGACTTTGATCATGGTCGTCGATGACGACCAAGATCTTGCTGAAATGCTGGGCATCGTCCTCACGGGATCTGGTTATGAAGTCGATTTAGTAAATTCTGGCGATCAAGTTATGCCACTTTTTGAAGCACATGAGCCAGACNTTATTTTGTTAGATGTCATGCTTCCAGGAATGGACGGCGTTGAGGTATGTAAAGCAATTCGAGCAAAATCAATGGTTCCAATCGTTATGTTGACAGCAAAGGGTGATACGCAAGATGTAGTTCTTGGACTTGAAGCTGGGGCAGATGACTATATGGTCAAACCTTTTAACCCTAATGAACTCATTGCACGTCTAAAAGTAAGATTGCGCCGAACTAGCGCTAATCAAGAGGTAATCCAACTACGTATCGGTGATGTTCTTATCGACCAAGTTGCTCATTCAATCGTTAAGANCGATAAAATAATTCCACTCACACGTCTTGAGTTTGATCTACTGCTTGCTTTGGCGCGTGAACCNGGTCGAGTCTTTACACGCGAGGCCTTGCTTAATGAAGTCTGGGGATATCAAAATGCAACTGATACGCGGTTGGTAAATGTCCATGTTCAGCGCTTACGAGCGAAGATTGAAGCAGATGTTAATAATCCACTGATTATTCAAACTGTCCGTGGGGTGGGATACAAGGCTGGCGCATGAGATTCTTAAGTAACCGCTGGCGAACTTCACTTTTATTTCGAGTAATTTCTACAACATTTGCCCTCTCGATTTTACTCATTGGAGCCACGGGAAGCGTACTTTATTTTCAAATTGCAAATGGTATTTACAAGGAAAAAACTAATGGATCCGTAGTCGAAGCACAGTCACTTATTCAATATTCACAAGAACAATTATTCTCTACACAGTACATCGCTAAAACAAAAGTAAAAGACGTCATTTCTAATATTGTCCGCTCTACAGATCAAACCCTCACATCATCACCCCGGGATGTAGTTTTAGTTGGAGCTCCAATTAAAAATCAGAAGAATAGTTTATATAACAGCGCTTCCGGAGGGATTCCAGTATCTGCAATTCCAGCAAGTCTACGAAAAAGTGTAGAACACTCAGATAAAATAAAATGGATAAGAGCACCAATTGTTTTCAATGATTCAAGCAAATCAGATGCGATTATTGTGGGTGGGCTCATCGATATCCCTGGCCAGCCTACTTACGAGCTTTATTACGTATTTCATTTGAGTGAGCAAGAAACTATCCTTAGTCTTGTTATTAGTCTTATATGGTTTACTGGAATATTCCTAGTATTAGTTGTGGGTCTTTTATCTTGGTATGTCGTGCGCCAAACTGTAAATCCAGTAAGGGCCGCTGCTCAAATTGCCGAAAAGTTGACAGCGGGAGATCTTGATAGACGAATGTTGGTGCATGGTAAGGATGAAATGGCTAGGCTTGCAATTTCTTTTAATGAAATGGCCGTTTCGATGCAGCAACAAATCTCTCGTTTAGAGAATTTGTCACGCTTGCAACAGCGATTTGTATCTGATGTTTCACATGAGCTACGTACGCCTCTGACCACAATCCGGATGGCATCTCAAGTAATTTTTGATGGGAAAGAACAACTAGATNCTTCTGCTGCAAGAAGTGCTGAACTTCTAATGTCGCAGATTGCTCGTTTTGAGCTCCTCCTCACAGATTTGCTAGAAGTAAGCAGATTTGATGCAAGCGCTTCCATACTTGAACGCTCGCCTGTGGATATAAAGGCACTTGTGAGTCAGGCAATTGACCAGCTCCAGCATGAAGGCGTAAANCAAATTAGAAGTAATTTTCCAAGTGGTGATGTGATAGCCGAAGTAGACCCAAGGCGTATTGAGAGAGTTATGCGCAATCTGATCGCGAATGCAATTGATCACAGTGAAAATAAACCAATAGTCATCACGATTAAAGATAGTGATACTGAGGTTGCAGTCGCCGTAAGGGATTACGGAATTGGATTTAATGAGAGTGAAGCCAAGCGTTTGTTTGATCGATTTTGGAGNGCGGATCCATCCCGCTCACGAATTCGTGGTGGCACAGGTTTAGGCCTGTCTATCTCACTTGATGATGCAANACTTCACCAAGGAACTTTGTTTGCATGGGGATCTCCTAATAATGGAGCGCAATTTGTTTTGACGGTTCCAAAACTTCCAGGAATACCAATTCAAAATGATTTAATTCCCGCTAACCCCAACTNGACTACGTCCACAAGCTTTCTAAGTTTTAATGAGGACGATATTTAATATAGGCAATAGTTCAGATGTGTATAGAAGAAGATCTTCCCAAGGGCTATTAGACTTACTTTTCCCTANGGCGTGTCTGATCTGTGAGGTACCAGGAGAACATATTTGTTCTGATTGCATAAAGAATATTTCACCTAGATATATCTCTTTTGATCTAGATAATGTCAGAATTAACGCGGGGGCACTTTACTCAGATTCAACAGCCGCNCTTGTTGTTCTTGCTAAGGAAGAAAATAGCTTTTACGCACGGGAAGCACTCGCTGACCTTCTTTATATTGGTTTGCAAGAAGTGATATCTGAGTCGAAGTTTACTAGCCATATGCTTATACCCATGCCTTCTAGTAAAACCGCTAATCGTAAGCGTGGGTACAAGCATTCTGTATCTTTAACACATTTGCTCATGAAACGTATTTCATTAGATAAAAACCAAAAGAACGTTTTTTATTTAGGAGATTTCCTAGCTATAAAAAGAAAGACCATTGATCAGAGCCAATTAAATGCGGAGCAGCGCAGAGAGAACCTACAAGGGGCCTTTGAATTTGCCCAGAGTTCAACTNGTAAAAAAATGCTTGAAACTCAAAGCTGGGGGTTACTACTAGTCGATGATGTGATGACTACCGGCACTACATTCAAAGAGGCCATTAGAGCCTTACGAATAGAAGGATTTGAGCCCTTTGCGGCCCTCTGTGCATGTGTCTCGGGGAAGAGATTTTACTAATAAGATACGGGGATGGCTGTTTTAGACAAGATCCTGCGCGCTGGTGAAGGCCGCGCGGTTCGTAACCTAGAAAAACTCGCAGCCGAAGTCAACACCTGGGAGCCAAAAATCGCTCCACTCAGCGATGATGAATTAAAAAATCAAACTCAAAAGTTTCGTGATCGCTTGGCTAATGGTGAAGATTTAGATGGACTCTTACCTGAAGCATTTGCGACAGTACGTGAAGCAGCAAGGCGCACCCTTGGNCAGCGTCATTATGACGTCCAACTCATGGGTGGAGCTGCGTTACACCAAGGAAATATTGCAGAGATGCGCACCGGTGAAGGTAAGACACTCGTATCAACACTGCCTGCGTATCTCAACGCACTTGTAGGTGAAGGTGTTCATGTTGTGACGACAAATGACTATCTAGCAGAGCGCGACAGTGAATGGATGGGCCGTGTTCACCGTTTTCTTGGCTTAAAAGTTGGAGTAATTCTTGCAAGCATGACGCCTGCGGAGCGCCGAGAAGCGTATGCGGCTGATATTACATATGGCACAAACAATGAATTTGGTTTCGACTATCTCCGCGACAACATGGCTTGGTCACTAGAAGATTGCGTGCAGCGAGTACATAACTTTGCAATCGTTGACGAAGTTGACTCAATTTTAATTGATGAGGCACGAACACCACTGATTATTAGCGGACCTGCTGACAAAGCAACTAAGTGGTATGTTGAATTTGCTAATTTAGTGAACCAAATGCAGCGTGATGTTCATTATGAAATTGATGAGAAGAAAAAAACTGTAAGTGTTCTAGATGACGGTGTCACTAAGGTTGAAAGTTCTTTAGNAATTACAAACTTGTATGAAGCAGCAAATACTCCAATGATCGGCTATCTCAACAATGCGATACGAGCAAAAGAACTCTTCAAGAAGGATAAAGATTATGTAGTTATGGGTGGNGAGCTTCTCATTGTTGATGAGCACACAGGCCGCATGCTCTCTGGTCGTAGATATAGCGAAGGCCTTCACCAAGCACTTGAGGCAAAAGAACGTATTGAAATCAAGGATGAGAATCAAACACTCGCAACAATCACCCTCCAGAACTATTTCCGTCTATATAAAAAGCTCTCAGGAATGACAGGAACGGCGATGACGGAAGCTGCTGAATTTATGCAGATCTATAAGCTTGGCGTCATTCCAATCCCTACAAATATGCCAACTGCACGCGCGGACCAGCCAGATTTAATCTATAAGAGCGAAACTTCAAAGTTCCAAGCGGTAGCTATTGACATCCTTGAAAGGCACAAGAAAGGTCAGCCAGTATTGGTTGGTACAGTTTCAGTTGAAAAGTCAGAAGAGCTTTCACAGATCCTCACACGTAATGGCGTTAGACATGAAGTTCTGAACGCTAAGCAACATGAAAGAGAAGCGGCTGTTATCGCTCGCGCTGGAACAATTGGCGCAGTCACAGTGGCAACTAACATGGCGGGACGCGGTACTGACATCATGCTTGGTGGTAATCCAGAATTTATGGCTGACTTTGAATTACAAAAGCGTGGTTTAAATCCTGCAGAAACTCCAGAAGAGTATGAAGCGGCGTGGCCAGCAGAAATTGCAAAGCAAAAGGCTGCAGTTACATTAGAGCACGAAACTGTTGTCGCAGCTGGTGGCTTGTATGTATTAGGTACCGAACGCCACGAATCACGTCGTATTGATAATCAGTTACGCGGTCGCTCTGGTCGCCAAGGTGACCCTGGTGAATCGCGCTTTTATCTCTCACTCCAAGATGATTTGATGCGCCGATTTAACTCAGGCCTTGTTGAACGTTTCTTGGGCGCTGCAGGAGTTAGTGATGAGGTACCAATCGAATCAAAGATGGTCTCAAACGCTATTCGTTCAGCACAGACACAAGTTGAATCATTGAACTTTGAAATGCGTAAGAATGTTCTTAAATATGACGATGTCATGAACCGTCAACGTGAAGTTATTTATAGTGAGCGNCGCGAGGTACTTGAAGGCGCCGACATTCAAGAGCAGGTCCAGAACTTTATGACCGATACGCTGACCGCATATGTTGATGGAGCAACAACAGAGGGATTTCCAGAGAATTGGGATCTAGATACTTTATTTCAAGCAATTAATACTTTATTTCCTATTTCATTTACACCAGATGCACTCGCTGCAGAAGTTGGTGGCAAGGAAGNACTTGACTCTGAATTCATACTNGGCAAGGTGCTAGGTGATGCACGTAGTCAATATTTAAAGCGTGAAAGTGATCTAACACCAGATGTTATGCGTGAACTTGAGCGCAAGGTTCTTCTATCTGTGCTGGACCGTAGATGGCGTGAACATCTTTATGAGATGGACTATTTGCAGGAAGGTATTGGCCTCCGAGCAATGGCTCAACGCGATCCACTTGTTGAGTATCAAAAAGAAGGATATGACCTATTTTCGGCGATGATGGATGGGATCAAAGAAGAGTTAGTAGGACTTCTTTTTCATGTTGATGTAAATATCGAGCAAGAAGATGGAACACAAGTTATTCAAGCCCCTGGCCTTGAGGCTCCAAAGTCAGTTGCGAATGAACAATTACGTTACACAGCTGCAGATGTTGATGGTGAAGTTGTGAACGAGGGTGGAACATCTAAGAATGCCCCATGCCCTTGTGGATCTGGCCGTAAATATAAGCGCTGTCACGGCGCCGCATAGTTATTCAAACCAAAGCAAGTTCAGTACATAGCCAANGCTTATCAGCTCCCTCAAATCGCATCACAAGTGAGCGTACTCTTTCGTTAAATCGAAGTGTCACAGTAGTTTCCGCCACTCCTTCAATTGGTTCTGAGATATATACCTTTCTAATTTTTGGTATCTCTCGTTTTTCACCGGCCATATTCAAAAGAGTCGCATAAACACTTCTATGAGAGAGCCTTGCTAATTGCATGGGTTGACGTCTTCCACCCCAAATTTCGACGACGCCCAAAACATAGCGTGTGATCGTTTCTTGAAGAGGAGGTAGCTCACTTCGATATGAAGGTTTACGTGAACTGTCTTGATCATCAGGATAGTCGCTACCCTCAGTTGGCTTTGGAATAAGAAAGAGTTTATGTCCGGTGCCGTCTCTATTTTCTACAGGCAAATTAATATGAATCAGAGGTCCGCCAAGGTTGAGCATTGGATCTGAAAGAAAGTTAGGGCTTGGATATTTATTTCCAGGTAGTGAATGTGGGACAGCTCTTGCATATATGTGATTTTCCATAAGGGAAATATCGCAAACTACCNTGCGAGAAAAATCATCCAAAAGGATGATCATCTATCAAAAANAGCCTGTGGATAGAGAAATTCAGATTTCCCAGAACTGCGCTATTAATCTCCTATGATCGATTACCAAAAATTTATACAGAGAAACTCTCGGAGAATCTATGCAAGCGCAGCTTTAGTCGCAGCGCTATTTGCTGCTTCTATCTTGCTCAATGGAGGACCAACTGGAACTGCCTGGATTGTCAGAAACTCTATTTCCAGCGGCTCTCTCATTAGTTCTCTTGATGTATCGACNGTAAAAGTGAATCTTGCAACTGACTCAGCACATTATATTTCTGCTAAAGACTTAGTCATTGGACAATTTGCTACCCGTACTTTAAATCCTGGGGACCTCATCTCAATATCAGACTTCACCAGAACAAGTAGAGCTTCAGAGGTTAGATATATGCCGTTAGGCATNGCTCTCGATGATCTTCCTATTGGACTCACGGCAGGTGACCACATNGATATTTATGTCATCCCCAAGCAAGCATCTCTTGGTCCAGCACTTGTTGTATCAAATATAAGTATTCACCAAATTGATAATAAGTCTCGAGCCCTTGGTGGTAATATTGAAATTGAAGTTTCAGTTGGCATTACTGCAGCAATGAATTTGGTTGATGCAGAATCTCAAGGTCGCTTGGTGGTTTCACGCCATGCGTTCTGAGATTCCACAGCTAGAAGTAATTACAGCAATTNATGATTCAGAGAGTGAAGATTTTGTCTCACAGCTTCTATTCTCACAGGGTTGGAATATTATCTATCGAGCATTCGATGCGGACTCGTTAACAAAATTTATGCATAGTCGGGGAAGTGATCTGCGAACTGTNGTTACCTATATGAGCGATCTTCCAAACTTTAACCCTTCAATCTTTGGTCAATTTTCCNCCAGCACTATTACTTTTATTTCACTTGACGGAATAGAACTCTCTTCACATATCATCATGAGTCAGATTCGAGGGCAACTGCGCTTACCTATGGTTCAAAGT
>JGI24890J29729_1000896_pt1 | contig 15658 bp, 17 predicted proteins | sample FreactcultureFD7_FD_29729 | JGI IMG/M metagenome (IMG submission 29729)
CAACTCTATTCAGGAAGTTGAAAAAATATCCAGCGGAAAGCTGGCCGCCTTCCTGGCGGACGAGCAACAAGCAAAGTTCTCAGAAGGCAGAGGCGATGAGTTGGTGCGCTCAACACGAGTAGCATTGAATTTATTGAAACAGAATCCGAAGGGAATGTTTGTTATGATCGAAGGTTCACAGATCGATTGGGGTGGCCATGCAAACGATACGCAATACATTGTTAACGAGATGGTGGATTTTGATAAGGCCATTGGCGTCGCACTGGATTTTGCAGCGAAAGATGGAAACACACTCGTTATTGTAACCGCCGATCATGAAACGGGCGGATTTTCGTTGGTAGAAGGCTGCGATATGAAGACCGGAAAAGTAGTAGGGAAATTTACCACGACTGATCACACCGGTGTTATGATCCCTGTTTTTGCGTATGGTCCAGGGGCCGAAAGTTTCTCAGGTATCTATGAGAACACAGCAATTTTTACCAAGATGCTAAATGCCTATAATTTCAAGATCAAATAAAATTTTTATGAACCGAATTTTTAAAATACATAATTTTATATTTTTTTTCATACTGTGCTCTTTTTTATGCGTAGAGATTCATGCACAGTCATTGGTCATTCAGCAAGTAAGTGATAGTGTATTTTCAATAACAGCAAATACAATTCCTGCTAAAAATAAACTTCACTGGACTACCAAGCCGGATTCATGGTCGAATACACATTTGTTATCCTTGAAGAAACCGAGCGAGACAATCGAATTACCCAGTGTTCACCCGATACTAAAACTGGATGAATCGAAAACAAAATCATTTTATACGGCGCCACGCGGCGTGAAACTAAATGGCGCTATTAACTTCCGTGACATCGGCGGATATACCACTACCGATGGCAAGCAGGTTAAGTGGGGAAAGATCTACCGGTCGGCAGATATCAGCAAGCTTACCGATACTGACTTAAAAGCGATCGTTGATCTAAACATTAAAATGGTATGCGACCTTCGTGGAGAAAATGAATCCGAGATGGCGCCAGATAGAATTCCGGCTACCACAAAGCGCATACTTCTTCCTGCAGGAAGTGAGAATGTAGGCGGAGCAAACAGTTATTTGAAATACTTGAAAACCCCGGAACAAGGAGATTCTATGATCCGCTCATTTTATACACGCACAGATCACCTTGGAAAAAAGTATAAACCCATGTTTGATGAATTGTTTAACCTGGAACCTGATCAGGCGTTATTGTTTCATTGCACAGCAGGCAAAGACCGTACAGGCGTAGGGGCTGCGTTGATATTGTATTCTCTTGGCGTAGAAGAAGCATCGATCTATCAGGACTATGAGGCAACAAACGAATTCCGGAAAGACTCAAACGAGCAATTGATCAAGTCGCTTACATCGAAAGGACTTTCAGAACCCGCAGCCCGTAGCATGATGGCGGCGAAACCTGAATACCTAAAGGCTGCCTTTGATGCTATTGCAAAACAATATGGTTCTGTGGATAATTTCCTCGAAAAAGAGATAGGACTGACAACAGATCGTAAAAAATTGCTCCACTCCAAATTTTTATATTAATTGCCGGGATATGCAGGTTACCTCCATGGAAAAATCAAGTAAGGCAACGGTTATGATAAGACGCGCGCAGTTGAACGATGTTGAAAGTATTCACGCCTTTGTCTGCGCGCTGGAGGAAGAAGAATTCGAATACACCCTTTTTAAAAAACTATACATCCAAAACCTGGAGAATAAAAATAACATCTACCTGGTTGCTGTTGAAAATGAATATGTGATCGGATACATCAGTTGCCACGGACAACTATTGTTGCACCATTTGGGAATGGTATATGAAATTGAGGAGCTTTTTATTGATGCTGCGCACCGGAATAAAAAAGCTGGTTCGCTCCTGCTTCGGTCGCTGGAAGAAATAATCGGCAAAACAGATTATAAATCAATTGAGGTTACATCCAACAAGAAAAGATCGGACGCCCACCGGTTTTATCTTGAAAATGGTTTTACACAATCTCACGTTAAATTCACAAAGTCAAAATAGATAGTTGGATTTAAAACAGATGGCTGATAATTTCAGAACGGGCGATGATATGGCTTCTTCCATAAGTGTGGCCCTTCAGGTAAGAATATCTTTAAGTCAGGAATACTAATGTCTTATTAACCGAATCCTAACAAATAATCACTACTGTTAACGGATTTTGGAAGAATAAAACAAATCAGCAAGGTTATTATGAAGATCGGGATCATCGGCGATATACACGAAGATGTTGTGGCATTAAAAGATGCTTTTAAAATTTTGGAGCATGCAGGCTGCCATGAGGTAATTTGTTTAGGTGATATCACCGGCTTTAAGGTCAACGCCTACCATTACCTTGACACCCGGAACGCTCATGAATGCATAGCCATCATACGCTCCAATTGCAGTAAGGTCATTATTGGTAATAATGATTTGTTTCAAATCCGGAAGCTTCCAAAAGTCAGGGATTGTTTTGATTTTCCGGATAACTGGTATGAGCTTGATTTTTTTGAACGCAAGGCAATGACCAGAGAAAATATTTTCCTCTATGAGGATGTGGAATTGCCGGCGCTCATCACACGGGAGGACAGGTCTTATCTGGCATCGTTGCCGGAATTTTGTACTGTAGAATACGATGCGATAAAAATTGTGCTTTCTCATTTTGCTTACCCGGATCTGTTGGGTATGCGGACCTATTTTCCAAAAACAAGAGAAGAATTTCAGGGTCATCTCGATTTCATAAAAGCGCAGGGATGCACCCTTGGTTTCTCCGGCCATATGCACTTTGAGGGTGTGAGTATTTGTAATTACGAAGCACTGAAACGCTATGAGTTTGGCCGGTACAAACTTCACGGTGGTATGGAATGGGTTTACGGTCCATGTGTTGCCAGAGGAAGATTCAATAATGGAGTAATGATCTTCGATACCAAAACAATGGAGGTTGAAGCCTTTTCACTGAAAAAAGCGTTACTGATCAACGAAGCCGAAAAGATCAATGCCCTTCTCCTGTAAATAAGAATCTGTTGTCGATGGAAGAAATTTCCGAAGCGTCTTCTACAGCGTCAAAGGTTCGTCACCGATCCGTAGTCTTTGATGAATCGGGGATTGATCTTTTAACATCGCTCATAAAGAATATTTCCGATACGAATTTTAGCCGAAACAAAAATAGCATCGTCAGCATTTGTGGAGGATCGTGTACCGGAAAGTCTACCCAGATCGCATGGACGTTAAAGAACAGGATCGGAAGAGACACGCAAGTCCTGTCGCAAGACAATTATATGTTTGCCGCCGGTGATAGTGCACCGGACCCAACCTACCGGTGGGATCATCCCAATCTTTATAATTTAGCAGAGTCTGCCAATGTGATGGATCAATTAAGAGACGGTCTATCCTGTACGATGCCACACAATTCCATACCACGAAAACCTGCCGGGGTTATGGAAATAAATCCATCCAGGATCATATTGTTTGAGGGACTTTACTCGTCATTTGATATATTGATCGATCACGCAGATTTTGTTATTTATGTCGAGATGCCGTTGTACACGCGCATTATCAGAAGACTTATCAGAAACATGTACGAACGTTATCGTGGTGTCGGGCCGCAGCAGATTTTTGAAAGCTTTCTAAACACTCCGTTAAAAGCACACAACGATTTTGTTATTCGGCAAAGAGACCGGGCAGATGTGATTGTTACGGCGGAGTATTCATTCATCAATACGATCACCCGATTTAAGTTAACACCGGTCGGGAATGCCCGGATGGGATATAAACGAAAAGAGTATTACCGGTTTGGACTGGATAACGATGTTGTATTCGTAGTAGAAAAACTTTGTGACGGATATCATTTTCTGATTTTACACGAAGATCTGGTTTATCTTAATTTTCCAATAAGTGAAGATGCATTCTTTAAGCTATTGGACCTGGATTTGAGAGAAATGTAGTTTTGATTTATAGTTACTACCGGTAAATACGTGTGTTTTCCCGTAGTAATGAGTTATCAATCGCGTGCTGCAATCTTCATTGAAATGAAATCCTTTCCTTCGCGCGGAAGAATGCAAATGAGGATTGGGACGCATCATTTAGCGGATGTCCTGATAATTAATTGGGATAACTAGAGGCTCGTAACTCCCACGAGTGGTTTGATTTTACGAATCCCAGAAATGATGTCGTGAAATTCCCGTCCGGCTTCTTCGATCGGACCATCGTTTAAAATTCTGACCATGTTTTCAGCGTCGATGGATAGCCGGCTGTTGCGCTCGATCCGCTCCATAATTTCTTTGGTATTTTCACGCCCTCTGTCCTGTAATCGCTTTAGCAATACGTCAGGGCTCGTTTCAATGAGAATGGGTCGTAGTTTCTTATATTTTTCCTGAGCTTCCGGAAGATATTCACGCGATCCGTTTACGATAACGGTAAATCCCTGGTGCATCCAGTAGTTGATCTCTTTGCCGATTCCATAGTAGTTCTCATGGCTCTTCCAATCCATGGCAAAAAGACCGGCTTTGAGCCTTGCCTTGAACTCATGCGGGGAAAGGTAAATATGATTTTCTGTATGAGCATCTGGCAATCGTGTGATATACCGGTGGGAGAACAAAATGGAGCGTTTTCCTTTCAGCTTCATCCTGACGAAATTCATAATAGAATCTTTTCCGGCCCCGGATGCGCCAATGACATAAAATAACTGACTCATCATGTAGATATTTATACGGTAAATATCCCGCGTGATTGTTAGCCTTTTGTTAGCAATCAATTATTCCACGTATAATTTTGCGTGGATTTAACATTATACTAACAATTCGTCTGCGCCCTCCTGAATGGAAAACAAGATTCTTTCCAGTGTTTTCTCGGCGGCACTTCGCACGGCATTCTCAATAGACAATGCGTCGAAAAAGTAATACAGAATAAAGTAGCTTAAAAAAGTATCGCCCGTTCCTCCAAAACTTTGTGGCAGGAGTTGGTGACTATACTGAAATTTCTTTTGCGCGTGACGCAACAGAATACCAATTTTAGTTTCATCTGATGTGATGCTTGTAACGATCAGGCCTGTGGTAGGGAATTGTTTTTGAAAGCTTTCCAGATAGACATCGATGTTCTGATCGTCAATGGCTGCATATCCTGTTATCAGCTTCAATTCTGTGAGATTGGGAAAAACAAAATCCGAAATACGGATCAAGTCCGGCCACCGCATGATTATTTCATCGGGTACATACGTTCTGCCATGATCTCCCGAGATCGGATCCGTGAGGATCAATTGTATATATTCGCGATAAACGCCAATCAGATCGAGAATGATATCGACCTGATCTGAGCTTCCCAGATAACCGATGTACAGGATCACTTTTTGATTTCGGTGTACCACCAGCTTGAATGTCCCTTCCAGCAACTCCCTGAACGCTGGTGTATGCCTTTGTACAAAGGGCATATTGGTAAGGCCGTTTAACATAACACTGGGCACGGGTAATATTTTAGAACCGAGAATGCTGATAGTGGCTTTCAGGCTCGCGGTACCGTGTACGGCAAAACTATTGATGGCAAGAACTTTTACGATACTCATGTTGATAAGATTATGAACGAAGAACCAAGGTAGTGGTTATGGCAGAATGATCACTGGCATATAGACCTGTTTCAATATCGGGTGTATTCAGGACGACAGCGGAATTTCTGAAATTGATATACTGCCCATTCTTGTCAGGAAGGATAAACAGATGATCGACTGATTTTTTTAATTGGAAATTATTGGCTGCATCTTCTATCACAGGCTTTTCTGCATTATCGGCTGTATAACAATCTTTCGCCAATACGACAGCTTGTAACAGGATAAGCTCTTTTGAATTTATTTCAGCGTTGAAGTCTCCACCGACAATGCAAGGTTCGGAGATATTTAGTTTTATGATCTCTTTTGCCAGTTGTTTTACCTGATCGATTCTGAGATCAGTTGCGTCTGATAGATGTGTCAAGTGTACATTCACCGCGATTATGTTTGTGGCTGGAGATATGTGAATAGCTGCAATCTGAACCTTTCGTTCCCCATCTTCCGGAATCAATTTAAAACTAAACTCTTTAATAATCGTACAGGGATATTTTGATAAAATTCCTAAACCGGAATAGCTTTCAATCCAGGTATTATTAATGAGTCGTGTTTTCAGACGGGCCGGGGTGTTCAGAGTTTTCATTTGAAATTCGGTCGATAGATACTCCAGCGTGTTAACAGAATGATCGGTTGCGGCAAAACATTCCTGACAAAGAATAACATCGGGTTTTAAGGCCTGAAGCTGTTTGGATAGAATTTCCATTCGCTTAAAATAATCGCCGTCGCCCTTCCAGGTATTAATAGAGATTATCTTGACGGGTATTTCTGACATGCCGATGTTAACAATTTATAAAAATTGAAACCTGATATTTGTTAAAGGTTAGAGTCGTATGATAGTTTCAAATTAAACGAAGTTTAAAGCTAAAAGCCAAAAGCGGAAAGTAAATGTGAAAACAGAAGATTTGGATATTGATACCTCTGCTTTTATTATGTTTCAACTTTTTCTACCTCTTCTACTTTTTGCTTTTGGCTTTTAGCTTTCTGCTTTCAGCTTTTTACCTTTTGCTTTCTGCCTTCTGCTTTAATCTATTAGCATTTTGTAAGGAAAATGATAGGAATGCGTTAGAAAAGACTCAAAGCCTGCCTCTTTTCTCCGATTGTTATCCATTTGTTAGCATTTACCTAAGATTGAGGTAATGTGGACTCAATACTTTAGTAGCCTGATCACAGCTAAAGTCATTCATATGAAAAAGTATAAACTTGTAGTGATTGATGACCATCTGGATACATTGGAAATGATAACGTACAACCTTGATAAAGAAGGTTACGATGTGAAAAAATTCAGCAACGCCGTGGATGCCTTAAAATACATCAACGACGAGAATACAGACATGGTCATAACCGACTGGATGCTTCCTGAAATGGATGGCCTTGACTTCTGTATGAACATGAAACAAAGCCCTGCAACGCGGGAGATCCCACTGATGATGATCACGTGCAAAGGCGAAGAGATCGATGTGGTAACGGCGTTGGAACTGGGAGTGGAAGATTATGTTATCAAACCTTTTCGTCCAAAGGAAATGCTCACGCGCGTGAAGAAGATATTGAAGCGGGCGTATAGCGAGGATACGAAAATTTCCGTCAAGGAAACCATTGTACGTGGCAAATTGAAGATCGATCTTTGCAGCTATAAGGTTTACCTGGAAAATAAGATCCTGGAGCTTACCATTTCCGAATACCGCCTGCTTGAATTATTCGCAGCAAAGCCCGGAAAAGTTTTTACCCGGAATCAATTAATTGAAAAAGTAAATGGTGCTGACTATTTCGCCATGGAACGTTCCATCGATGTACAGGTTGTAGGACTGCGTAAAAAGCTTGGGCAATTTAAAGATGTTATTGAAACGGTCAGGTCGGTGGGGTATAGGTTTAATGAGATGGTAATAAGTTGATATCGTTGCGGTGTGAGCTTTCTGCTCCAAAGCACTTCATGGCAAGTTCAGTAGATTTCGCGCCAAGCGAAGAATAGACTCCGATCAATAGCCAGCGTGGCGCGTAAGAGGAATCAGCAATTCCGAAATTATCGCTAGCGATAATTTCGGAATTGCTGGTTTAATGTTTTAGAAGCGCCACTGAAAATATAATTCAGGGTACAATTTTGTTTCTGGCGCTTTTGCACAAACGCTATCCGTGCGCGACGGACGCAGAGTATTTTCGTTGTCTTGACGATTGTCTATTTGCGTGACTCCTTCAGAATCATTCTTCTAATCAAACAATATTTCTTCTCTAATCAATTCCAAATATTGAGCCGGTACTTTTATAACATAATCGATCACGGATGGAAAATGTAGATTACATCGTATGCGAATGTGAACTGGCTCCGCTGGAAAAGTTCATCACGGAATTAGAAAAAAATTATCAAATACAAATTGCCAAAGCTCCCGGAATTTGCCTCACCATGATAAAGGCTGAAGATTCCATGGAGCTTCAGCCGTTTTATCTTGGCGAAGCATTAACGACCGAATGTGAAGTAATTATTAACAATCACATCGGCTACGGAATTTGCCTTGGCGATGAACCGGTGAGAAGCTATTGCATCGCCGTGGTGGATGCTTTGCTTCAGGTTAACGATGCATCAAAGGATCTTATCGAAAGATTTCTACAAGCAGAATATCAACATATTCAACATCGTAATAAAGTGGAGTATAATCATATCCTCCGTACAAAAGTGGACTTCAAATTAATGGAACAGGAATAACATGCGCAGAGAGATAAGTTATAACGAAGTTTTCGACGCTCAGAAATATTACAGGCTGTTAATGGACAGCATGGCGCATCCGGGCAAGATCAATACGTTGTATGAAATGGATGTTCAACCTCCGGCAGGATTAAATAAAGGAGCGGCGTTGGTGGCTTTCTCCTTGTTAAATGCAGATGTATCCTTTCACTGCATTGACCCAAACCATCAGGAGATAACACGATACATCGTATTGAATACTTCTGCTTCTCCTGCAGAAACGGACACTGCCGATTTTATTTTTATCGATGGATCGGATGCAGGGGAAGAGATTCTTTCAGCGAAGACCGGAACGCTGCCCTACCCTGAGGAAGGTGCTTCACTCATTGTTAACGTCGAATCGATCAGCGCTGCAGCCCGTGAAGAGAGCATAAAGATCTCGGTGAGCGGTCCCGGCGTGTTAACGGAAGAATCTTTTTTTATAACAGGATTGAATGAAAACATTCTCCGGAATTTTTCAGTCATGAACCGGGAGTTCCCGTTGGGTATCGACGTCATTTTCACGGATGCGAAAAATAACATCGTCTGTATTCCACGCAGCAATAAAATTTTATGGAAGAATAACTCATCACGATACTAATAACCTATGGGATACGTCGCAGTTAAAGGAGGAACCGAAGCTATCGATAACGCTCGCGAGTTGGTGGAGTTCTACCGGCTACGGGAAGCCACCAGTCCGCTGGATGTTAAACAAATACAAGTGCAGATGCGTGCTGCTGTCGATAAGATCATGGGCGAAGGCGGACTCTATACACCGGAATATGCTGCCATTGCCTTGAAGCAATCGGAGGGAGATGTATTCGAAGGAGCCTTTATCATGCGCGCCTTTCGTGCAACGCTCCAACGTAATTATTACTCTGAGACTATTAATACCCGCGAGATGTTCGTGAAAAGAAAAATATCTTCTTCTTTTCGGGAGATTCCCGGCGGACAGATCCTGGGCCCTACACGCGATTATACGCAACGGCTTTTAGACACCAAGATGGTGAAGGAGTCTATGGGAGACGTGGAGAAATTCATAAAGACATTTCAATCGCAAATCGATCCGGAAAAATTGAAGGAGATTACAAGCTACAGTAAAGTGATCGACTTATTGAAGCGAGAAGGCTTGTTGCAGCCCGTAGGGAATGATGATGATACAACATTGAAGGACATCACGCGCGAAGCTATAAAATTTCCTGCACCGCGTTCTGCCAGATTGCAGATGCTGGCCCGTGCCGAGACCGGAGGGTTAATGGCATTGGGTTACAGCAGCATGCGGGGTTTTGGAAGTGTACACCCGACTGTTGGCGAATTGCGCTACGGGTCGGTGGCGGTTAATGTAAAAGACAGGAACGGAAGAATACGCTATATCGGCAAGATTGAAGTTACCGAAGCTGAAATGATCGCCGATACCAAGACATCGAAGAAAAATGATGTGCCATTGTATTCTATCGGCTATGGACTATGCTTCGGACAAAACGATACGAAAGCAATTTGCATGGGTATCCTCGACAGAGCCATGCGCAGTCCGGATAGCAACTCGCCACCAAACGACCAGGAGTTTGTGCTGTATCACACGGAAGGAATAGAATCGATGGGATTTACCAATCACCTGAAGCTACCGCACTATGTAACGTTCCAGGCAGGGCTCAGCAATGTTCGTAAAGCTGTGAACCGTAAATCTGAAAAAGTGAAAAACAAAAAGGACAAGACAAAAGATAAGACACTCGAAGTGGTGGATAATTAAAAAGATCATGGTTGAAAATACTAAATACAGCAACAAGTATAATTTTGCCTTCATCGATGAAGCCACGAAAAAAGAGATCAGGCGAAAGCTGCTGAAGGCGATCGCCATACCGGGCTATCAGGTTCCGTATTCATCGCCGGAGATGCCGATCTCAAGAGGGTGGGGTACTGGCGGGCTTCATGTTTCGCTGGCTATCATTGGCAAAGAAGATATTTTTAAGATCATCGATCAGGGAAGCGACGCCAGTGTCAATGCCTGCAACCTGCGCGAGTTCGTGCATAACATGACGGGCTGCAGAACTACGTATGACACCGGAGAGGCGACGTTAATTCAATCACGCCATCGCATTACGGAAGAAGAGCTTACGGAGAATCAGATTTTTGTTTTCCAGGTTCCCCAGCCTGAACCGTTGAGAAGCGTTGAGCGGTATGAAAACAAGACACGGCAAATGCATGGCGAGGCGGATTACGCCAAGATCTGGGTTTCGCTATACGAACAATTTGTCAAGTTCGGAGACATTATGCTGGGTGCCGGTTATCCGGTGAAAGTAAATGGGCGCTATGTGATGGCGCCATCACCGATACCCCGCTGGGATATTCCGAACCTCAGCCATTCCAAAGCGCTTTATCTTTTTGGCGCGGGCCGGGAAAAAAGGCTTTACGCTATCCCGCCGCACACACTGGTGGAGCCGCTTGAATTTGAAGATCTGAAATTCGACATCGAGAATTTTCAGGGAAGGGAATGTTATAAGACAGGAGATACGAAAACATTCCTGGACGAGTTGTATGCAGATGACGGTTCACAACACCATGTGATCAACGACAGCAACTACCTGGATAAACTGACGGAACAAACGCCCGTAAAGCAACATAAAAATAAATACATCAATCAACTGAACTGATCATGACGGGAGACGATAACTGGCTGCTAAGGGTAAGAAATCTTACCAAGATCTACGGAGATCCAAATGAAGACTCCATCCGGCTTACAGGCCCGCTATTCAATTCGAATATTTGTCCGGAGACCGATAGCATTGTGGCTTGCGCGGATATAAATTTTGATCTGTACCCGGGTGAAGTATTAGGGATTGTGGGTGAAAGCGGTTCTGGAAAAAGCACCGTCGTGAAGATGCTTTACTTTGATATGATGAAGACGTTGGGTGAAGCGTATCTGAAGCCATACGAAAACGCAACGATCAACATGCTGGAGGAGTCTAATCAGAAAAAACGGTATATCCGGAATAACCTCATGGGCATGGTCTATCAGAATCCAAGAGATGGACTGAATTTTAAATTCTCGTCCGGTGGAAACATTGCCGAGAAACTGATTATGGCCGGCAATTTTCACGTGGGAAATATTCGCGACCGTGCATCGCATTTATTAAAACAGACTGAAGTACCGGTGCTGCGTATGGATGACACGCCTGCAGCATTCAGTGGCGGTATGCAACAACGTGTGCAGATTGCCAAGGCCATCGCCAACAATCCTCCGTTGCTTTTCCTCGACGAAGTTACTTCCGGGCTTGATGTTTCCGTGCAGGCGAAAGTGCTTGACCTGATCAGAGGTCTTCAACAGGATATTGGTATTGCCATGATCGTGGTGTCGCACGATTTATCTGTTATACGGATGCTGACGGACAGGACGCTGGTGATGAAGAACGGGCGAATTGTGGAGAACGGTCTTACGGATCAGATCTTACAGGATCCACAGCACGAGTACACACAGCTTTTGGTCAGCTCTTTATTATAAACGACACATCGCATGAATATTATAGAAATAAAAAATCTCAGCAAGGTATTTGATCTTCATATTCTCAATAATAAAAGACTGGAGGCGTTGAAGAATATCAACATGATGTTGGAAGAGGGAGAGATCGTAGGACTAACCGGCAAATCAGGTTCAGGGAAATCGAGTCTGATGAAATGCATTTATCGCACATACCTGGCTTCCTCAGGATCTATTGTATATAAATCCGAAAATGGAATGATCGACCTCGTGAAGGCAAGCGATCATGAGATCATCTCATTGCGAAAGCGGGAGATAACCTATTGTTCACAATTCCTCAGTGTAATACCCCGGGTTCCGGCGGTCGATGTTGTTTGCGAGCGATTGTTTCGTGTCGAAGATCATGATGCTGCCAGAAAAAAGGCTATGGAGATGCTTGATAACCTCGGATTGCCGAAAGAACTATGGGACGCTTTCCCGGTAACATTCAGTGGTGGTGAGCAGCAACGTATCAACGTAGCGCGTGCGATCATATCCAGGCCCCGGTTCCTCCTGATCGACGAGCCTACTGCTTCACTGGATACGAAAACCAAAGACGTCGTGATCGATTTGATCCTGGATCTGAAAAAGAATGGAACGACCGTGCTCTGCATTTCGCACGATGAGTACACCTTGAACCGTATCACCGACAGGAATATTCATTTGAAATTCGGGGAGATCATAGAAGAACAAGTACAAAATAAATAAACCAATACGAATAGCGCATGAGATCGTTGCTGATAAAAAATGCTACCGTTATAACACCCAAAGAAGTGATCGATAACGGTTCTGTAAAAGTAGAACATGGAATTATTACAGAAATCGGAAAAAATCTGGACCCTGAAAATCTTTCTGTCATCGATGCACAGGAAAGCGTTGTCATGCCGGGTATCATCGACATTCATACAGATGCGTATGATATGGAGATCAATCCGCGGCCGGGTGCGAACATACCCCTGGCAGTGGCGTTTCGTGAATTGGAACGGAAGATGAGCGGCTGTGGCTTTACCACCGTATTTCACTCACTTCATCTCGGATACAAAGCGGCCGAGGAGAATTCCAGAAGTAAATATTCGCGGGCTGAAATTTTCGAAAAAGTTCATAACCTTTCACAGAGCCGGACCTTGCTTAAAAATAAGATTCATCTTCGGTTTGAAGTTTCCGGCGTGGAGGCTTACGAGACATGTCTTGAATTGATCGATAAAGGATACGTCGGTTTGTTATCGGTCATGGATCATACGCCAGGGCAGGGACAGCAAACGAAGGAGCGATTTATCGCTATGATGGTTCGCAATGGTAAAACGGAAGACGTAGCGAAGGCTCAATTTAAGGAAATGATCAGCAGGCCCAAGATCGAGGGGGAACGATTGATCAATCTCGTGCAACGTGCCAGGAAAAATCATATACACGTCGCTTCTCATGATGATGACACGATCGAGAAAGTAAAATTCAATCACGACCTGGGTATAAAGATCTGCGAATTCCCCATAAACATACCAACGGCTACATATGCTACAAAATTAGGTATGCACGTGATCGGTGGTGCTTCCAATGTACTACGCGGCGGCTCCATGTCGGATAACCTGGACGTTCGTCAGGCGATCAAGGCCCGGATCGTTGATACACTTTGTTCGGATTATTATCCTGCAGCGATTCTTCATTCCGTATGGAAACTGGCAACAGAAGGTGATGTGTCCTGGAGTGAAGCTGTGAACCTGGCATCCTTACATCCGGCAAGAGCTGTGAACATGCATCACCAAACGGGCAGTATTGAAACCGGAAAACACGCCGATATCATTATTGTAAAAACAATTGACGAAGTGCCGATGGTGACCCACACCATCGTCGACGGAAATCTGGTATCGCAAGCCGCTGTAAAGGTGCATCATCAAAAGGAAGAGGAAGTATGGTCATAAAAGAATTGGTTGTCAGTGACCTCACCTTCGTGGAGTATAACGAGCGGCAGCAAAAAGAGATCCTGCCGGAGCAGGTGGAGTATCGTGCGAACACTGTCAGGCCGGCAAACCAGTTTGTTTATTCGAACGGGCAGTGGACACCCAATGAATATGAAGGTTTTGCCGTTGTGTCGATGGTCAATAACAATCCTGGTAATTTCTCACTTTCCAGGAAGCTGCAGAATATTCAACGGCAACTCATGGAAAGACTGGATGCAACCGCTTACTTTTTTCTTCCAGCTGAGAGCTTTCATCAAACCATCGCCAATACAGTATCCGATAAACGCTTTAAAGAAAACATCGAGACTTCGGGGAAGGAAAATGTATATCCGGGATTGATAGAAAAAGCATTTCAAAATATTCCAGGTACCGACAGCAACATGCCCATAGCCATGAAACTTGCCGGCGTAAGTATTTTCGGTACGGCGATTGGTATTTCAGGAATTATTGCGTCAGAAGAAGATTATAAAAAAATCACATCGTTCAGATCCCACTTTTATCGCTGTGAGGCATTGAAAGATCTTGATGTTAAAATGACCAGGCCGTTCATCGGCCACATTACACTGGCCTATATCGAACGCGAGTTGACATCGAAAGAGAAGAATGATCTGGCGGTGGCGGTGAACGAGATCAACGCATCACTTATCGGCAACGCACCTGAATTCCTGATTTTTCTTACAGAACTCAGGCGGTATCATCACCTCGCCGAATTTAAGAGAGAAGAACACTACCCTGTATTTCACTTCAACAACTGATCATGAAACGCTACGAATCGTATCCGGAAAAACCATCGCGCGAGAAGATGAAACTTGGTGAAGCTCCCTCGATCCATCCGCGCTGCCAGATAAGAAATAGCTCCATCGGTAAATGGACGGCGCTTGGAGACGGTACTTCATTGATCGAATCGTCTTTTGGCGATTACAGTTATACAGCAGGGAATGTTCAGATAATTTATTCTACCATTGGAAAATATTGTTCCATTGCGAACAGCGTCCGCATCAACCCGGGAAATCATCCGCAGTGGAGAGTAACGCAGCATCACATGACGTACCGCTGTGTTGACTACGGCCTGGCGCAGGAAGATGATCATGAATTCTTTCAGTGGCGAAGAGATCATCATTGTACGATCGGTCACGATGTCTGGATCGGTCATGGAGCAACAATTATGGCCGGTGTTTCCATCGGCACAGGCGCTATTATCGGTTCGGGCGCTGTTGTTACGAAAGACATCGGTGCTTATGAAGTAGCGGTGGGTGTGCCGGCGAAAGTCATCAAAAAACGTTTTCCCGAAGCTACCATTGAAGCGTTGCTGGCCAGCGAGTGGTGGGACTGGGACCGCGCAACACTCAAAGAACGATTTAAAGATCTCTATGATCTTGATTCTTTTGTTGAAAAATACTGCAAACATACGGTAGCATGAGGGTAGGGGTTGTCATACTTGTTTTTTCTTTCTTCATGTTCCTTTCGGGATGTAAAAACAAGTTGCAACTGGATGATAAAGGCGTACCGGAAACATTGGTGATTGGCGTATTCGCGGGTGATGATCCTCAGCAAACCGGCGCACGGCTGGCCGAGATTGGTAAGTATCTGGAGAAGAAGTTACAGATGAAAGTCGAGATCGTAAAGACGGCAGACTATACCGCCGTAATTGAAGCTCTGCATGCGAAAAAAGTTCACATGGCCTATCTCAGCCCTTTCTCCTACATACTCGCCTGTAGAAAGGCAGATCTTCAACCGCTGGTTAATGTCGGTTTGAACGGAAGACCCAGAAGTTATAAAAGTGTAATTGTTACACACAAACGTACCGGGCTTAAAACAATGGACGATGTGAAAGCCAGAGCAAAGGATCTCAGCATATGCTTCTCGGA
>JGI24890J29729_1000897_pt1 | contig 15649 bp, 8 predicted proteins | sample FreactcultureFD7_FD_29729 | JGI IMG/M metagenome (IMG submission 29729)
TATGATGAAGTACGTGAGAAGATTGGTAAAAACTGGGAAGGTGCAAAAGGGCAATTAGTTCCTGGTATCAATAACTTGGATCTTGTTTCCGCAGATGAACATATACTCAGCCTGCTAAGAGACGGATTAAAGTATAGAGACAGACCTAAAGCCAAGTCCGCAGGTGGCAGTATTGCCGCATTAACGACACGTACCGGCTCAACTCGAATACAGTCCAATGCCAAAGGTGAATTGGAGCAACTTCAAGAAAAAGCCAAGGCTGGCGACCGAAAGGCCGCTGATAATCTGTTATTAGCAAAAATGAATGCTATGCGTAACAGACGATAATAAGTCATTAATAAAGGAGAAATAAAATGGCTACAGGTTATAATTCAACCACAGCAATTGGTAACGGAACAGGGCTATACCAAACCGATATCGTTGTTAAAGATTTAGATTTAGATGTATCAAACCGTGTTAAAGACGACACTCCAGTGTTGAATATGTGTATGGCTAAAAAGCGTAAAGTGGTTTCCACATTACCTTTATGGACAAACGACGTTTATCGTTTACCACAAACACAAGCACAACAAGAAGGTGCCGCTGTTAGTTCAGGTCAAGTTGAACAACAACAACGTGCCAACTTGGGTAACTACACACAGATTTTCAGTACAGTTGTTGGTGCTACTGGTACCGCACGTGCTGTTGAGCAATCTGGTGGAGATCCACAAGCATACCAAGAAGTTAAGCAATTGATCGAATTAATGTTCGACGTTGAAGCACAGATCGTACGTGCTGACCAAATCGGTACTAAGTACTCTGGTCAATCAGGCTTAGCCGCTGGTGTTGGTATCCCTGCAACAGTATTCACATACCCTACAGGCGATGCAAACCCAAATAATACTAGTGCTAACGTAACATTGACAGGTGCAAGTTCTACAGCAGGCACATTGTCAGGCACATACGGCGTTGCTGGTTATGGTGTTGGTACTGGTTCTACAATCGGTGTTAACGTATTCAGTAGTGCTTTAGGCCGTCGTATGGGTTCATTGAACAGTTTTGCTGGTGTACATAGTTTTAACCCAGCAACAGGTTCTACATACTACACAGTATACAACAACGAATCAAGTGATGCTACTACACAAGGTACAGCAAATACTTGGGTTGTTGGTGGTAGTTTATCAAGCGGTTCGTTGACAAACAATGGTGAAGGTCTAGGTAGTAGTTTCTACTCTTACACTGGTACATTGCAACAATTTGCTCCAAGTTTATACAAGCAATTAGTAACAGTTGCTGAGCAACGTTTTAATGCGAAGATTCGCACAATCGTTTGCCCAACTTCATTACGCACACACTTGTCTGACACAATGCCTACATCACGTAGCATCAACCGTGTAAACAGTGAGCGTGGCGACACAATCGCTACATATGAAGGCGACTTTAACTACACTTATGAAATCTTCGATAGTTGGATTATGGATCAAGTTGGTTCTGGTAATCAGATCTACTTCCTAAACGAAGAAGTTCTACAGTGGGGTTCATTGCGTGATCTAGGTCCTAACAACGAAGTGTTCTCGAACGCTGACGCAAGTTTAGACCAGTTCATTATGGAAGGTACATTGATTGTACGTAACCCAGCAGGTGTTGGTGTATTACACGACATCTCTGCTAGCGGCCAATCAGTTGCATTCGGTTCTACAGCAGCCGGTGGTGCTTCAAGCATTGTTGGTGCTACACGTGCCGCAGGCAACGTTGTACGTCTAAACGCTTGGGACGCACAAAGTTTCTAATCTTAACGATTAGCAAGTGGAAAGGGACCTTCGGGTCCCTTTTTCATTGACGCTAAATAGTTATATGAATGAATTTGATAATTACAATGATAAGTCCTATTTGGACAGTAATGTTGAACCTGAACACGATGAACGTGCATTTAGACAAGATTCGGGTGGTTTAGCAACTAAAGATAATGGAATTGCTGATCGCTTATTGCAAAATGATAAACTGTATGCGGCAATGAAAGGTGATTGGAAAAGAGAAGGTTGGAATGGTAGTCGAAATATTAAAGTTACTACTGGACGTGAAGGCGGAAACTTTTATATTCATCGTGAACAATTTAACGTTGAATATATTCGAGAACAATGTCAAGAATATCGTAAACGTGCTGAAGAAGGTTATATTGATCCTTTAGCACCAATTATGCCAGATGGCAAGTTGGGTTATAAATGGATAGAAATTCCCGATGTTATTGCTATCGACATTAGCAACACGTATTTTGGTGGTATGAGTTGGCACACTATCAAACGTGACCGTACACTTAAAGCACAATTTTATCGTGTAGTACAACAAGAGTATAATGATTTTGTTTGTTACCCCGGTGGTAAGTTACCAATTCCGATCGAAGTGCCATATCCAGCACGTGTAGATCAAACTAAATTTTTCAGTGGTGCCAATTATGTGGCTCCCAAACAATAAGGACAAATTATGTCAACAATGATTCCAGACGCAAATAGCCTGGTTACGTATATAGAAAGTTTTACGGGTAGTAAAAATAGTCAAGAAATTAAGGAATGTATTTTCCTTGCTGAAATGATGATGCGTAACATTGAGTTACCAGCCTTGCGTACTAATCCTTGGCAAACAATTGGAACAGCCAATACATATGGTCAGGTTCCTATTCCTCCAGATATGAATCGTCCTATCTTATTCTTTAATCAAGGATCGGGTGGTAGTCAGCCTGCCGCGAATGGTGCTGGACCTTGGATCGTTTATGATCGCATTGGTGATCGTGACATTATTACACAAACACTAAATCAAAATTTATACCTAGCACCTTACAACATTCCACAAGTATATCGTGGTAAATTTAGTGAAGTTGGTCAATTTTATGAATTCCTACCTACCTTGGCCGCAGGTGCTCAGATTAATATGTATTATTTCCAGGCCTGGCCAGAGTTATTTGCTTTGGATAGCAATGGTAGTCCAATTTTAAACAACGTGGTGTTACAAAGTTTCCCAGAAGGATACATTTATGGCACCTTACACAACTATTACTACAAACGTAAAATGAGCGAAGATGCTGACAAATGGTTAGCCAAATACAATCTTGCCTACGATACGGTAGAAGATCAAAACAACAAAGGCAAATGGTCTGGTGGTCATAATAAATTGACCAGCGTGTTTCAACCACGTAAAGATCAACGCTTTGGCACAAGATAATTAAGGACAACAGAGATGTCAGCAAATGTATCAGTAACTAGCACAACAGGCCTATATGGCATAACCGGTAACGTAGCGGTTGCAAATTCAGCACAACAATTATTAAATTTATTAGCAAATAATAATAGTGTTAATTGGAGTTTAACTTCCGATGGGCAAGACGTACAAGGTTTTGCATTAGCATCACAAGGTGCTACAGGACCACAAGGCCCAGCCGGAACAAATGGTGCTACAGGACCACAGGGCCCAGTTGGTTCAACTGGTGCTACTGGTGTTACAGGATCAACCGGTCCTCAAGGTCTTGTTGGATCAACAGGTGCTACTGGTGTTGCTGGTGTTAATGGAGCAACAGGTGCAACTGGAGCAGGTGCAACTGGAGCAACTGGAGTAGGAGCGACTGGAGCAACTGGTATTGGTTCAACTGGTGCCACCGGTGTGGCAGGTGCAACTGGAACAGCAGGTAATAATGGAGCCACAGGTGCCACCGGTGTAGGAACAAATGGAGCCACAGGAGCAACTGGTGTTACGGGAGCCACAGGAGCAAATGGAGCAACTGGTAGTCAAGGCCCACAGGGTATTACTGGTGCAACTGGTGCAAACGGAATAGATGGTGCAACTGGTGCAACTGGTGCAAACGGAACAAATGGATCAACTGGTGCCACTGGAGCAACAGGTATTGGTGCAAGCGGAGCAACTGGATCAACGGGTCCAACAGGTGCTACTGGTGCTCAAGGAACTAGTGTTGTTATTATTGGTAGTATTGCTACTGTAGGTGTTAATCCACAGGCCACATTGTCAGCCGCCTTTCCAGGTGCTGTTAATGGTAACGGTGTTGTTGCTTTAGATACAGGTCATTTATGGATTTTAAGTACTAGTACTTGGGTTGATGCTGGTAATATTGTTGGACCAACAGGTGCAACAGGTGCAACTGGTATTGGTGCAAGCGGAGCAACTGGATCAACAGGTCCTGCAGGAGCAACTGGTATTAGCGTTACAGGTGCNACTGGTGCTACAGGCGTTATAGGCGTAACNGGAAGTACAGGTGCCACTGGTGTAGCAGGTGTTACAGGAAGTACAGGTGCCACTGGACCACAAGGAACAGCAGGAACAAACGGAGCCACAGGAGCAACTGGTGTTACGGGAGCCACAGGTGCTACTGGTGTTACAGGCGGTCAAGGAGCCACTGGAGCAACAGGTACAGCAGGAACAAACGGAGCCACTGGAGCCACTGGTATTCAGGGTTTAACAGGTGCCACTGGTATTACAGGTAATGTTGGTGCCACAGGAACAACAGGTTTAACAGGTGCCACAGGTGCTACAGGTGTTGCTGGTCTAGTTGGGTCAACAGGTGCTACTGGTATTACAGGTAGTACAGGTGCCACAGGTGTTACAGGTGCTACTGGTATTCAAGGTTTAACAGGTGCCACTGGTAGTACAGGAGCCACCGGCGTCACTGGCGGTCAAGGTGCCACTGGTAGTACAGGTGTTGTTGGTGCTACTGGATCAACAGGCCCACAAGGTCCTACAGGTAACGTAGGTAGTACTGGTCCAATTGGAGCAACAGGTGTTGGAGCAACAGGTGCTACTGGTGTTACAGGTGCTACAGGCGTTGGTACAAGTTATACCGATGCCAACGTTGCCGCATACCTATCTAGTGGAACAGTAACTACAGATATTATTACCACAGCCAACGTTAATGCTAACAATATGAATGCTACTAATACGTTTTACGGTAACGTAATTGCAGCCAACATTTTAGTAGCAAATATTGGTATTCAGTCATATACAACTTATCAAACTACCTCAACACCTACGTACAGCAAAGGTGTTCTATGGTATGACAATGCGTCAGATGCCCTAGCCTATTACAATGGTGTAACCAACAATACTGTTCACATTGGTTTGGAAACACAATTCCAAGGCTACAACGGAACAGGTAGCACAATTACCCAAGGTACACCTGTTTATATCACAGGTGGATCAACTGGCACATTCCCCAACATTGCTCCGGCACAGGCCAATACCCTAACTACTACTGTGGTTGCTGGTGTGGCCAATCAAAATATTCCAGCAGCCTCATATGGTTATGTTGTTACAGAAGGTACGGTAGCCAATGTATCAATGGGTACATTTACAACAGGTGATGTATTATATCTAAGCCCGTATAGTGCTGGACAAGTTTCAAATTCACCTCCACCTACTGGTTATGTAGCAGTAGTTGGTGTGGTTACATACAACAACTCACCAAATGGTCGTTTCCTAGTTAGAATTACTAACCCAACAAATAATCAAACATTTGGTAATATTATAGTTAATGGCAATATTTCTGGCAACAATGCAAGTATTACTAACAAAACTACAACTGGTTCATTGGCAGTTACTAATACAGCCACAGTTGGTAATTTAACAACAACCGCAGGTGTATATTGGGCCAACGGTGTAAGTTATGCAAGTACAGTTACAGGTACATATGGTAATACACAAGTTGCCGCTTACTTACCTGTATATGGTGGNAGTATTTTAGGTGATAATATTACCGCAACATCACAATTTGTAGCACAACAAGGTTCCAGTCCCGCAGGTACAGCACCAACGACAACGGTATCGGCTGGAAATATTTTGTTATCACAAAGTGCCGTTGCAAATACTACAACATTACGAGCAAATACTTCAGGTATCTATTTAACAGGTATTGGTACCGGTGGCGGTGGCAATGGCAATACCATAACTATTTCCGATGGTGATATAAGCACAACCGGTAATATCTGGTCCACCCGCAAAATAACAGCCAATACTGTTATTGCCACAGCAACAACATTACCAAGCAGTACCACTGGTGCATTTAGTCTAGGTTCATTGACACAGGCAGATACTGGTGTAATGGCCAGTTTACAAACCAATACCAATGGTTATGCTTATCTTGGTTTACAAAATACCAATGCAGGTACTTTGGCCACAACAGACATAGCGTTCTATAATGACACAGCCAATCTTGGNGTGTATATGGATGTGGGTATTAATTCTAGCGGTTATTCAGGTACAGGTAGTTTATCTTTACCAAATGCCGGTTATGTTTACACTGGTAACGCTGACCTAAGTATTGGTACCTATTACAATAACCCAATTCACTTTGTGGTCAACAATGGTGCCACAGATGCAATGACCATTGCGGCCAACGGTTCTACCCTAATTGGTAACGTTGTTACAACATCAGGTGTGTATTGGGCCAATGGTGCCGCATACAGTTCTGGTGGAGCATTCTCAGGCAACTTGGCCGGTAGTATATTATATGATTCAGTAAATGAACGTTTCTTTGGTAATGCTTATCCATTATCAACACCAGACGCTACGATACCAAATAATACTTTTAGTAGTTATATTCAACAAGTGCCTGTGTACACAGCAGGTGTAGTACAACAGCCACCATTAGCCAATGCCACTATCAGTGGATCAACGATTGTTGCACAATCAAGTCAGGTTCTTGGATTTGTACAATCAAGTAACGTTGCCTTGCAATCGGGTTATGGTGTTGGCAGTCAAAACCGTAATACTGTCGGTTCATTAGTTAGTCTAGTGGTAACGCCAGTTACAGCCAACTCAATGAGCAGTAATGATCGCGTTCGTGCGTTAAATGCTATTGTAGACGTTAATCTTTCAGGTAAAACCTGGGGAACTTTATCATCAGCCAGCCAAAATTCCACAACACTTGCTGGTATTAACGGTGTTGTAAGCGTTAGCGGTAATGGTTCGGCTGGTGGCGTAGTAGGTGGTGCGTATGGTGCATTTATTACCCCCGGAGCAGGAAACACAGCCAACATACAATATTCAACCTCTATTAGTGCTTTCCAAACTTTACAATCAACTGGAACAGCCACTACTGGTAAAGCCAACGTTGTTTATGCACGTATGATATCACCTGCATTTTCTGGATTCAGTAGTAACTTGGTAATACAAAACGCTGTTGGCCTACATACCTATTCAGGTTGGGCTGGTACCAACATTACACCAGGATCTACCACAGGTGCGTTTGCGGCCTATGCTGTATTAAACGAAGATACTAGTACTGTAATTCAAACCAGTGGCAACATTGTAATGAATGCTAGCAGTAATTTAATAATGAATAGTGCTAATAGTACTTTCCTTGCTACTAGCGGTAACGTAAAATTAGGAGCATATCAAGAAGCCGTTGGTACATTCCCTAGTACTAGTGGAACTATTACAGTTAACACTGGTATTAGCACAATTAAGAATTATACCTTAACCGGTAACATTACTATTAATAACAATAACTTTACGCCTAGTGCCGCTGGTACCAGTTTAACATTGATATTACAACAAGATGCCACAGGTAATAGATTATTGACCAGTAACATTTTATTTGCCGGCGGTAGTAAAACATTAAGTACCGCTCCGAATGCCATAGACGTATTGGCTTTGTTTACACCGGATGGCACCACATATTATGGAAGCCTAGTTAAAGGATATCAATAATGTTTGCCGCTAAACAGATGTATGCTAGTCAAGGTACTACCTATGGTAATGCAAACATTACTGGATCTGGTACTACTAGTAGTCCAGCAACAGTATTTGCAAATACTGTTAGTACCAGCACCTATTTGACATATATTGCTCCAACACAAGCAGTTACTACCGGTACAGGATATGCTGACTATCCTACATACGCACAAGTATTTGGTAATTTAACTGTTACTGGTAATACAGCCTTATTAGATATTTTAATAGTTGGTGCCGGCGGTTACACAACTATAGGATCTAGACACGGCGGCGATGGTGGCCAGGTTTTATTTTATAGCAACGTAATAGTTCCTGTTGGTACATATAATTTAAGTGTGGCAGGATGTGGTGCCGGCGGTTATCCAACCCCGGCAGGTACACCATTGGGATATTCAAATATAACCATTGGATCTACTAATATCACCGCCCTTTGTGGAACAGGTTACTATACCACCACTGGGTCAGCCACTGGCGGTTCTGGATCAGGTGGAGCACAGGCATCAGGTGTTGGTGGATCTGGTACCAATATTCCTAGTTTTGGAACAGACGTTACTTGGATTTTCCCGGCAATGAGTGGAAACTTATACTATGGCGGTGGTGGTGGCGGAGCCAGTGGCACAGCAGATAATGCTTACTATGCTGGTGGTAAAACAAGTGGTTATACCTATGGTGGTACATTAAGTGTTGGCAACGGTGGTATATATGCTCAAGGTTATAGTCCCACCGCCCCAGTATATCAACAGGGTATTCAGAGTTTGGGTGGTGGTGCCGGTGGCGGAAATAGTGCTGGTCTTTATGAAAGTTATTATAGCACCTATTATGGTGGAACCGGCACAATTATTATTAGACATAGAGCAAGTTAAGGAACAACAATGGCCGTAAACCCAATCAAAACACCTTTTAGCAATATGAGTTTTACTCCCGACGTGCCAAGTAGTTCGTTAACAGCCACGGAATATAATGCCGGTTATAACGTTGAAACTGATGTACGTAGTGTAAAATCTGTGGCCGGTGATCAATATATTTTAAGTACTATACCTGGTCGAATAATTTATGTCACAGGCGGATTTCGTCTAAGCACTATTTGGTATTATATTGTTGCAACAGATCAAGGCCGATGGTATAGTATAACCAATGCTGGTTACACAGATGTAACTCCTATATCGGGGTTTGATGGATCAGGATACAATACTGGATTACAAATTACAGAAGCCTGGAACGGACAAGTATTGTTTATTAATGATACTAAAAATGCTCCAATGTATTTGTTACCACCCGACGCTCCAGGAACACTTGGAGCACATTTTCAAATGTACAGTCAGTTTGGCCAAACATTAGCAACCACAGCCGCTAGTGGAACTGGTTCAATTGTAACCATAACATTTCCAACACAAACTGTTATACCATTTAATGTAGGTACAAGTATTACTATTAGTGGTCTAACACCTACCGCTTACAATGGAACATATACAGTTACAGCCGCAACTGTTAATAGTGTAAGTTATGCGAGCACAGCAACAGGTACACAAACAGTTGCCGGTTCAATATCAACTAATCAATACATATGGAATTACTATCCAGATTGGTCGGCCTTACGTGCCGGCTTCTTACGCATTTACAATAGCCCAAACGTAGGTTCATTGTTAGTTGCTGGTAATTTAACAGCAGATATTATATCAACTGGTCTAACACAAAACTATCCAAACACAGTACGTTGGTCACAGGCATTTGGTCAAAATTCAGGACCAACAACTTGGGCACCAACAGCATTTAACGTTGCCAACGAATTGGAAGTTCCTGTTCGCGGTCCTGTTATTGATGGCTTTCCACTTAATGGTAACTTTTATGTTTGTAGTTACTGGGACACAGTGGTATTCAGTCCTATTGCATATCAATCAGGCTCGACTCCATTGTTTGGTGTTAAACTATTAAATCAAGGTCGCGGATTGCTTAATGAAAATTGTTGGGCCAACGTAGATAATACTGTATTTGGTATTGATGCTCGTGACGTATGGTCATTTGATGGCGGATCATTTAAACCAATTGGTAACCAACGTGTTAAGGATTACCTATTTGCTAATCTAAATACAAACTATACTAATCAAGTGTTTATGGATCATAATTCAAGCAAATATCAAATTGAAATTTATTATCCAGATTTAACATCAACTGGACAATGTAATCAAATGATTGCTTATCGTTATGATTTGGATGTATGGCAACCACCACGTCAGGTTACTCGAGCCACTATGTCAACCGAAGGTCCTGTATTCTCAGGTAATACATTTAATTTGGCCAGTCGTACGATTGTATATGGAACTTTCCAAAGTAATGTACAATTAGTACAAAAAGATATTGGAACAAGTTTTTTAGGTAACACAGCCATACCAACATTGTTCCAACGTAATAATATTTCATTTGGACAACCATATTCTGCGTCAGTCCAAGTGCATCGTGTGTATCCAGAAGTATATGGAACTGGTAACATTACGGTTACTGTAGGTGGTTCAGATGCCGTTGCAAATCCTGTAGTATATAGTGCCAATGTTATAATGCCAATTGTAACAGATGATCCTTGGGCTCAAATTGACCAAAACGAAGCACGTGTAAATACATTACAGATTCAAAGCAATAGTGCTGTTGATAGTTGGCAAATGTCAGCGGCAAATTGGCAAGTGACTGTCGTACAGGAAACTCGTTAATGTCAACATTTGCATTAGATACATCATCTAGTTCTGCTGATATTGTTGGTGCTATAAATTACGCAATTAGTAATTTAGGTCAAGGCGGTACAGCAAATTATAATGGTAATGTTTTGTCGGCCAATACAGCCACTGGTCAGATTACTACAACCACAACCAATGCGGCTGGATATAGCAATACTACCGTTATATCATACCTGTATCAATTTATGGATGTTAAGTATGCTAATACCGCAACAGGTAGTAGTGGCTTTTCAAGTAATTGCCAACAGTCACAATATTATGGATTATACAATACAGCCAATTCAAGTGTTATTAGTAATAATCCAGCAGACTATGTTTGGTATCAGGTAACTAACGGATTTGGTACAACCAAAAACTTATGGTATCAAACAATTGGTGGTCGTCAAATTGCTTTCTTTGCAGGCAATGCGGCACCACTACCAAATTACATTCCTGTACCAGATAATACTCCATTAAATTTAGATTCAATTACCAGCGTACAAAACAATCAGATTGTTAACGTAAATGCTTATTACCAAGGCAACACCGCACCTGCAACACCAAGTGGTGGTACCTACAACTTTAGTACATTTACATTAACGGCTCCAACATTATGGACCAATTACATTCCATCAACTAATAGCAACACCACGGTGTATATTAGTACAGCCACATTCGTTGGTAATAGTATCAGCACAGTCGGTCCTGCAACAGCCTGGACTACTCCAGCCGCTTACATACAACAGTTTCAAGGTAATACTGGAGCACAAGGTCAGCGTGGTTTTGTACCAATGGGCTATGTTATTTGTGCAACTGATCCGGCATTCTTTAGTAATCCCGGAGATTATTCTACGGCCTTTGCCGCGGCACGAACAAATGCAAGTCCTCCAATTGGTTTAGGATTTACTCCTATTGCCAATGACACAGCACAGTTCTTTTATGCTAATTTATTTTCAGGAACCAATACAACAACAGTACGTCAATTTAATGGTAACATTTGGATCAACGTTGATGCACAGGTTATTTCAGGTGGATTATTTTATCCAGGAACAATTACAGCCAATACATTAAATGCCAATGAAGTGTATGCTTTAACTATTAAAGGCGGTACAGTTACTCCTGGTGTTAATAGTGGCTATGGTTATTGGTTAACAGCCAACGTAGGTAATGCTTATTTTGGCGGTACAGTCAATATTGGTAACAATTTAATTGTTGGACAAAATGCACAAATAGGTGCTAACTTAAACATTGGATCAAATACTGTCATTGGTAGCAGTGGCTTTATTGGTGATTTTGCAACCATAGGTGAACGTTTAACAGTTGGCAACACAGCCATTGTTGGTGCTAATTTAACAGTAGGTCGTTTTGCCACAGTTGGTGATAGTGCTACAATAGGTAATAATTTAGCAGTTGGTAACAACACAACCATTGGTAATACTTTAGTAGTAGGTACCAATGCCAATATTGGCAACAACTTAACTGTGGCCAACAATACTACCATTGGCAATAATCTTTACATTGGCACAAGTGCCAACATTGGTAACAATTTAACTGTTGGAGCCAATGCCACAATAGGTAACAATTTAACTATTGGTAATAATTTAACCTTAGGTAATAATATTACCTTAGGCGGTAATATCACTGTTGGCGACAATGTTGTAATTGGTAATAATTTACGAGTTGGTAACTTTGCCAATATTGGTGCCAATGCCAACGTTGGTGGCAATTTGTCAGTTGGTACTAATGCGTTTATTAACAATAATTTGCGTGTGGCCGACAATGCTACAATTGGAAATAATTTAACAGTAAATGCTTTTGCAAGTTTTGGTGCCAATGCCAGTATTGGTGCAAACCTAGTAGTTGGATTTAATGCCAATGTGGGTAATAACCTACGTGTTGGTAACAATGCCAACATTGGAAATAATTTAACAGTTGCTGACAATACCACGATTGGTAACAATCTATCTGTAGGACAAAATACTCAGATTGGTGCTAACTTAACGGTTGGTAATAATTCTACAATTGGTAACAATTTAATTGTTGGTCAAAATGCACAAATAGGTGCTAATTTAACGGTTGGATCTAGTGCCACAATCGGCAACAGTTTAAAAGTAGGAACGGATGCACAGGTTGGTGCTAATTTAAATGTTGGCTCAAGTACCAAGATTGGAAGTAATTTATCAGTTGGCGATAGTGCTGTTATTGGTAATAATTTACAAGTAGGAACCAATGCCACAATTGGTGGTGTTATTATTGGTGGTGTATTAGGTGCTGGTACTGTTGGTAACACACAAATTATTTCAGGTATCAATGGCGGTCTTATTGCTGGTGGTACTATTGGTACAACACAAATTGGTAGTAATGCTATCACAACTCCATTACTTGCGGCCAATAGTGTTGTAGCAGGTAAAATAGCCGCTGGTGCAATTACAGCAAATACAATCGCTGCCAATGCAATCACCGCTGGTACAATCGCTGCCAATGCAATCACCGCGGGCACTATAGCGGCAGGTGCTGTTACAGCAGGCACTATAGCGGCAGGTGCCATTGTTGCCGGATCAATTGGTGCCAATGCCATTGTTGCCGGAACCATTGCCGCAAATGCTATATCAAGTTATAGTCTGACCGCCAATAGTGTTGTAGCAGGCACAATAGCGGCAAATGCGATTAGTGCTTATAGTTTACAAGCAAATAGTGTTACTGGTAATGCAATTAATGCCAATACTGTTACAACAACTAATTTAGTGTTTAATAGTCAAACTGGACAAACAAGTAAAGGCCCAGATCAACCAGGAACATATCAAGTTGCTTTTGTTAATGGTACAAGTAACGTAGCAACAAGTAGTGGATACTTATGGCCATACAATACACGTGGCCTGGCCATTGAAGGTGGTGTAAGTTATATTCCGACTACTACAGGTAACATACATACCAATGCTACAAGTTATAGTCATATTAGTGTTGTTTATAGTGGTTATATCTTTAGTGCCAATACCGCTAACTTAGTTGAAATTTGGAAAGCAGGTGGCAGTAGTTATTACGCACAATATTTTAATAAAATTAGATATGTGCCATATGAAGGTGCCGCTAGACCAAATGATTTATTTTATGTTGTAGGCAATAATGCCTATTGGGGTTATAACATTAACAATGGCGTAACAGGATCTTGGAACGTATTACAAGATGGTGGTACTGGTACAACTTCAAGTACTATATTTCAAAGTTCATTAGGATATTCTGTCAATTATAATAGTGGCACTGGCAACTCAGATGTTTATATACAAGTTCCTGGTATTAATGGGCAAAATTATTATACCAATGGTTATACCAATAGTTGGTTTCCACCATATTATCAAACAGGATATGTACAAAATTATCCAAAAAATTATACTACCTATGATCAGGTAATGTTAGGTTTTTCAAATTTTGGAGCCGGTTTTGTTGATTATCAAATTGGTGTTGGCACCAGTGGTTCTATATATCATTTGAGTGCCTTCAATGGATGGCAATATGCCGGCAGTTCAGTTTATGAACCAACCGGAATATTACAAACATTTTACGGTATAGCAACCAACTATGGTCCAACAGCCGCTGTTTATCAAAATATTGTAGCGGTCACTGTTGGTAGTAATGGTACCATTTTAAGAAATACCTATACAGGTGTAAGTGGCGGCGGTATAACACCAAACACCTGGACACAAAAAGTATCCGGCACATTAAATGATTTATATGATGTAACAAGTAATGTACCTACTCAAACTGGTACGGCTAGCGGAAGTTTACAATGGGTCGCTGTAGGACAAGGTGGTACGATTGTAACTAGTCCAGATGGTAATACTTGGACAATAAGAACAAGTCCAACAACACAAAATTTATATGGTGTTGCTTATGGTAATGGTTATTGGGTTGCAGTTGGTGATGCGTCTACTATTTTATATAGTACTAACGGTATTAATTGGACAGCCACACAAGGTCCTATTGGTAACGATGGTCAATATAGAAATTTAACTAGTATTGCATATGGTTTTACTAGTCAAAGTTTTAATGCTGTAGGCGAAGCAATTATTATGCGATCGACTAATCCCAGTACTTGGACTACTACATATGATGGTGGTGTTAGTGTAACAAGCCAATTAACAAGATTATTAACTGTAGGAGCCGATGGTTCAAATATTGCTAACGTAACAGTACCAAGTCAAAATCAAACTATTGGTAGTCAACAAATTAGTGGTCAATATATTGATACAAACTATGATGCTGGTGTAACACAAACTTATTATTTGATTATGGGTAATTTAACAGGTAACATTATTAATACAAACGGAGCGACATTAGTCATCACAGAATTTAAGCGATAAATACTTAACGCTTTGGAACTGAAATGAAATTAGAAATATTATCGCCCGTAGAGGCACGTAACCGTTGGCCAGATATTTTAACCTGGATTGAAACTAGTTTAGATGCTAGTCCAGATGTTAAAATTGCTGATGTAGAAAAGTTAGTGCTTACTGGCAAATGTACAGTAATTGTTTGCACGGAAGACGATGAATGGACCGGAGCACTTGTTGTAGTGTTTCGGGATCAACCAGAAGGTCGTATTGCCTGGTTAATAGCAATGGGTGGTAATTGGATCTGTACTGAAGAAGGTATAGGTTTATTAAAAGAAATATTGGCATATACCAAATCACGTTATATGCGAGGATTGGCAAGACCAAGTGTAGCCCGAATGTGGAATCGTTTGGGTGTTAAAAGTTTATATACAGTTATGGAAATTGATTTATGAGTAGATACTATAGCCGCCGTGAATTATATGCCCTAGGTGAACCTATTGGTAATAGTTCTACTGAAAGAAAAATCACCGGTGGCTATCTCTGCGGTGGCGGCGGCGGCGGAAGTTTTATTGATGATATTATATCTCCTATTACTGATCCTATTAGTGAAGTATTAGGTACCGATGGTTCAGGTGGTGGTATTCTTGGTGGTATTGGCGATATTGTACAAGTTATTGGCGGAGCATTGGCTGATGTAGACAAAGCCGTACACGACGTTATTCCAGGTGGGTGGGCCACAATTGGTGCCGCGGCACTTATGGCATATGGTATCTATGATCCAGAATTATTGGCTTCAGCAGAAGAAGGCACACTTACCACAACAGAATTAAGTAACGCAGGTTACAACGCAGAAACGGTCGCTAATGGTGTTAGCCAGGCGGCAAGTGATGCAGGTTTTAGTAG
>JGI24890J29729_1000898_pt1 | contig 15647 bp, 16 predicted proteins | sample FreactcultureFD7_FD_29729 | JGI IMG/M metagenome (IMG submission 29729)
CTGCATAAGCAGGCCGCTGAATTAAATCAGGCTGATCCAGATTTACGACGGAACATCTTTGGAGCGCCTCCACCAGCTTGGCTTCCGCCAACTTTAGATGCACCTGCAGGACCGCCTTGAACTCCAGCTCCGCTGCCATTCTTTTTCTTTTCTAGTGCTTGGCGCATACGTTCTTTTGGATCTTCTTTTGGTTTCTCAGCCATCATGAACCTTCCTTTAAAACTGTATTCAAAAGAGCCTTTACCTCTGACTCTTTATAGCGACGGTGGCCGCCCAATGTTCGTATCGACGTTAACTTGCCAGCTTTCGCCCAACGCGTCACAGTCTTTGGATCTACACGAAATAGGTGTGCGACTTCAGAAGGCGTCAGCAATACTTCTTGTTCACTCATGTACTGCTCCTCTCGCCTCTTGTTTTTAGTCCCTACTTCTTAACCTGTAGCCTCATTCGAAATGTCCGATATGAACCTTATGGGTGGAAGTATCCTGTGACGAGCGCGATACTGACAAGTGTGATTTATCGAAAATTGAGCGTAAAGAGAAATAAATTCTTAGGAACTTTGCTCAAAAGCAGAGATTTTCCGCCATCTTCCGATCAAAGCTTCATATCCCCGTCCTGCTGCAGCGCCATCGCCAATCTCTAAACCACGAAGAGAACTGTGAAGATCTTCCACGGATGTATCGGCAGAAATACCACCTTCATCGGCAAGTGCCATCTCCATATAGATAGCGAGCCCGCCGTAATCCAACTCAACAATGGATTCTGGGTGGAAAAGATCTAGCCATTCTAAAAGGTCAGCGATTTCCCCTTCGACAGGGCCCTCACCAAATGATGCAACAACAATTTCATGTAAACGCATGCAACGCTTTTTTGCATTTGCAATGGATGTTCTATGGACAACATAAGGACCATCATCGGTATTTGCACGAAGTCGTTCATCAGCTTCGAAGAGACCAAACCACCGAGGTGGAATTAACCACGTCTCTGTAAGAATGTGTGGAATCTTGTCTTCCATTAATTCTGAATTAATGAGAATTGCTTCTTCCATATTTGATGGAACAAAGTAACGAACAATGGATGTTGGCAATGTGTCTTTGAAAGAATCGAGGGCCGTCCAACAACGAGTTGCTGTTGACCAAGGAGCGACGTAGCGAGCGCCTTCGAACTCCAAAATATGTGCACCATCGGGGCGAAGTGATGGAGGTTCGATTGTGATTGTGCGCATAAGTGCGCGTTCTTGTTCTTCCTGCCCAGTGGGTGTTGTTATCGGGATCGCGTTCCAGCGCAATTGATCAACTGGTTCAAAAGATGTGATGGGTTCGTAAACCCGAAGAGATGCGACGTACGGTGTAGGACGCATCTACTTACGCACGTCGGATGTAATTTCCCTCGGCAAATGGATCATCGTCTTTAGCGTTTTGGTCTTGGGATGCATCACCATGAAGTTCTTTTGCAAGACTTTCTAGATCCATATCCTGCGCTGAATATTTCAAATCACGCGCTACGCGAGTTGCTTTAGCTTTTTGTCGGCCACGACCCATGGGCGGGACCTCCTATCTCAACGATCTTCAACTGTGCTTTTCTACAGGGAGGTAGGTTACCGCGCCTGGTAGGTCCCCTCCAAAGAGGAGCCTTTTTCCCCATCCTTACGCTCATTTACAACACCGGCAACCCAGGCTTTCATTCCTCGAGCAGCTAATGAGCGTAGAGCGCGGTCGGCCTCGGCAGGGGCAACGATAGCCGTCATGCCAATTCCGCAGTTCCAGGTGCGTTCCATATCTGCCTGAGGGACGCCTCCCAAATTGGCCATAAATTCCATCTCGACCGGAAGCGACCATGTAGAGCGGTCGTAAACAGCGGTCAAGTGATCAGGGATCACTCGCAGGGTGTTCTCTGCGATTCCGCCTCCGGTGATGTGGCTAAATGCGCGAAGGTTTTCACCGAAAGATTTAATAAGAGCAAGACAATCCAGCGAATAAATCTCTGTTGGGGTTAAGAAAACTTCACCCGAGGTTTTGCCGAATTCACTTACTACATAATCTAACGAGAGGTTCTTTGTCTTTATGATGTGGCGAACAAGTGAGAATCCATTTGCATGGAATCCACTCGCTGGCATCGCGATCAGTACATCGCCCTTTTTTACTCGATGCTCCCCAAGTAAATTATCTGCATCCACGACACCGGTCGCAGCACCTGCGATATCAAATTCATCTTCACCTAAGAGACCAGGGTGTTCGGCAGTCTCGCCACCAACAAGTGCTGTTCCGGACTTTGCACAACCTTTTGCGATGCCTGAAACAATTTCAGCAATCCGCTCTGGAAATACTTTTCCAACTGCAATGTAATCGGTCATAAAGAGAGGTTCTGCGCCGCAGACAACAAGATCATCGACAACCATTGCAACAAGGTCTTCACCAATTGTGTCGTACTTTCCTAATGCGCGTGCAATCTCTGTCTTTGTCCCGACGCCATCTGTAGAAGTTGCAAGAAGAGGACGCTTCATATTCTTTGCTGCGGAAATATCAAAGAGCCCTGCAAAGCCACCGATATCGCCAACAACTTCTGGGCGTCGTGCTTTTGCAAGATGGGCCTTCATTAATTGAACTGCGGTATCTCCCGCATCAATATCCACGCCTGCGTCTGAATACGTGCTCACTCGTGATTATTCACAATCTCTAGAAGGTGCTTTCCAGCTGAAATATCTGCGGGGATTTGGATGGGATATTCACCGGAAAAACATGCTGTGCAGAGGCGATCTTCGGCAATTGTTGTTGCTTCAATCAAGCCCTCCATAGATACATAACCTAAGGAATCTGCCCCAATAGAGCGGCGAATATCGTCGATTTCTAGACCTGCTGCTATCAATTCAGCACGGGATGCAAAATCAATTCCGTAGTAACACGGCCACTTTACTGGTGGGCTAGAGATACGCACATGAATCTCTAGCGCTCCTGCTTCGCGGAGCATCTTTACCAAAGCTCGTTGTGTATTCCCGCGAACGATAGAGTCATCAACAACAATGACGCGCTTTCCTTCGATAATTTCACGAAGAGGGTTGAGCTTCAAGCGAATACCGAGTTGGCGAATCAATTGGCTTGGCTGAATAAATGTACGACCTACATATGAATTTTTTACAAGTCCTGCGCCATATGGAATCCCTGATTGACGTGCATATCCCACCGCTGCCGGTGTTCCAGATTCTGGAACTGGAATAACGATATCGGCATCAACAGGGTGCTCTTTTGCAAGCTGCGCACCGAGTTCTACGCGAGTAGCGTGAACATTTCTTCCAGCAATCGCTGTATCGGGACGAGCAAGATACACATATTCAAAGATGCAACCCTTTGGTGTTGCTTCTGCCCATCGATGTGAGCGAAGTCCATCAGCATCAATTGCGATAAATTCTCCAGGCTCTACCTCGCGAACATACGCTGCGCCAACAATATCCAGAGCTGCTGATTCTGATGCAACAACCCAACCATGATCAAGTTTTCCAATAACGAGTGGGNGAACTCCGTGGCGATCGCGCGCTGCATAAAGCGTATGTTCATCCATGAATACGAGGGAGAAAGCACCCTTTAACATGGGCAAGACAGAGAGAGCAGAACTTTCGAAGTTCTTTCCTTCTTGTGATGCAATCAAAGCCGTCATGATCTCTGTATCTGTTGTTGCATGATTTGCATGCTCATCATGGCCAGGAACATTCTTTGCAAGATATTCAGCAAGGTCACCAGTATTTGTGAGATTTCCGTTGTGCGCAAGTGCCAAGGTGCCATGGCTTGTGGCGCGAAGTGTCGGCTGAGCATTTGCCCACGTCGACGATCCTGTAGTGCTGTAACGACAGTGTCCTATTGCAAGATGGCCTGTAAGGGTTGCCAAATCATTTTCAGTAAAGACCTGTGAAACAAGGCCCATATCTTTGTAAACAAATATGCGGTTTCCATCACTTGTTGCAATTCCCGCTGATTCTTGACCACGATGTTGGAGCGCATAAAGACCGTAAAACGCTAGCTTTGCGACTTCTTCGCCGGGTGCCCAAACTCCAAATNCTCCGCACTCATCCTGCGCTTTTTCGCCAGGAAAAGTTTCTGCAGTTAGTTTTCCATCAGGGCGGCGGCTCATGCGTGAATCCTATTCGTTACAGATGAGAATAGAGATTCAAGATTTGAGCGTTCACCAGATGCATGAATTGCTCCGTTTTCGACTGCATCACTCCATTTCATCTCACCATTTGTGAGGGCAAAGAGGGTTTTTGCATTCATCTCCACAACATTTGGTGGGGTNCCTCGTGTGTGCTTTGGTCCCTCAACGCATTGAATTGCTGCATAGGGAGGGATGCGAAGTTCAACGGCATGACCTGGCGCAAGTTCAGAGACAATCGAAAGTATTGCTTTCACTTGTTCCATCTCCTGCCGATCTCTCATTTTTATGCGAAAAGCTTCTCAAAGACGCCGGTATTTGCATCGCGCAATTCATCGATGGAAATTGCTCCACCGTTAATGGTCAGTGAATTTCCGCCTGTTGAACCAACTTTTTGAATTGGGATCTGGAATTTTCCGGCAAGTGCAACGAGGGCATTTGTCTGTGACTCATTGATGGTAATAACAACGCGGCCTGGGGTTTCTACAAGAAGTTCTGCTGCAGCGCTTCCTTGTAATGTGATAGTTGCTCCAACGTTTGTTCGAAGAACCATCTCTGAAATCGATGCGGCAAACCCTCCATTAGAAATATCATGAGCTGCTTCAAAAATTGGTTGACCTTCAAGAAGCATATTCACAAGGCGCTTCTCCATATCAAGGTCGGCTATTGGTGAGCGATCACCAATCTGCTTTCCATGAATATGCGCCCACTCAGATCCGCTGAAGTTTTCATCAGCTTTTCCAATAATGTAAATATCTTGACCAGGCTTTATCCCCATCGGAGTGCGCTTTGTAACATCGTCGACAACGCCAAGAACACCAATAACAGGTGTTGGAAGAATTGCAACACTTCCTGTTTGGTTATAGAAGGAAACATTTCCGCCGGTGACAGGAAGTCCTAATTCCAAACATGCATCAGCCAGGCCTCGAACAGTCTCGGAGAATTGCCACATCACTTCTGGATCTTCAGGAGAGCCAAAGTTCAGGCAATTTGTTACGGCTAGCGGTTTTGCTCCATTTGTTGCGATATTTCTGCATGATTCAAGAAGAGCAAGCTTTGCCCCCTCATAAGGGTTCAAATATGACCAACGAGCATTTGCATCGGTAGAGATTGCAACGCCGAGGTTTGTCTTTGTGTCGATGCGAATAACGCCAGAATCTTCGGGCTGAGAGAGAACGGTATTTCCTTGAACATACCGATCGTATTGATTTGTCNCCCATGACTTATCAGCCATATTTGGTGCAGCCATCAACTTCAAAACAGCGGCTTTGATTTCATCTGGTGTCGATGGAAGTGGCACATCAACTGCCTTGAGCGAATCCAAATATTTTGGCTTTGCAATTGGTCGATTATAAACGGGACCATCGTGAGCGACAGTTCGAGGNGGCACATCGACAATCAATTCGCCATTGAATGTGATATTTAATCGCGTTCCTGTTGTGACTTCACCGATGACAGTTGCTGTTACATCCCATTTCTTACAAATCTGCATAAAGCGCTTGAGCTTTGATGGCTCGACAATCGCACACATGCGCTCTTGTGATTCACTCATCAGGATTTCTTCTGGAGAAAGTGAAGGATCACGAAGTGGAACAGTCTCCAGGCGAATATCCATGCCACCGCTTCCAGCAGAGGCAAGTTCGGAGGTCGCACATGAAAGACCGGCGCCACCAAGGTCTTGGATGCCAATGACAAGATCTTCAGCAAAGATTTCCAGTGAGCATTCGATCAAAACTTTTTCAGCAAACGGATCGCCTACTTGAACAGCAGGGCGCTTTGTTGGCTTTGAATCACTAAATGTTTCTGAAGCAAGAACAGATACTCCACCGATTCCATCTCCACCGGTCTTTGCTCCGAACAAAACGACAAGATTTCCTGCTCCGTGTGCTGTGGCAAGTTTTATATCCGAGTGCTTCATGACGCCTACGCAGAGAGCGTTCACAAGTGGATTTCCTTGATATGTATCATCGAAAACAATTTCTCCACCGATATTTGGTAGTCCGAGGCAATTTCCGTAGCCACCAATTCCAGAGACAATTCCAGGAAGAACGCGATGGGTATCTGGGTTTTCTGGATCACCAAATCGCAGCGGATCCATCACTGCAATCGGACGTGCTCCCATTGTGAGAATGTCGCGGACAATTCCACCGACTCCAGTAGCCGCTCCTTGATATGGCTCGATATAACTTGGGTGGTTGTGAGATTCGATCTTAAATGTGACGGCATAACCCTGACCGACATCAACAACGCCAGCATTTTCACCAATGCCCACGAGGAGTGCATCGGATTTAACTGCTTTTTCGCCAAATTGCTTCAGGTGAATCTTTGAAGATTTGTAACTGCAGTGCTCAGACCACATCACTGAATACATGGCTAATTCAGAGGATGTTGGGCGCCGTCCAAGAATCTCTTTAATGCTCGCGTATTCATCATCCTTGAGACCAAGTTCTTTATATGGCTGTGTTGCATCAGGATTTTCTTGCGCATTTTTAACGGTGTCCAGTGCCATTAGCGGCCCACCATCTCTTTCAAGATAGAAGAGAAGAATTCAAGACCATCTTCACTTGGACCAGTAAGGTTTTCAATCGCTTGCTCTGGGTGAGGCATAACACCGACTACATTTCCTGCTTTATTGGAGATGCCAGCGATCGCATTACGCGATCCATTGGGATTTTTTCCAAAATAGCGAAGAACGATTCGGTCTTCATCTTCCAACTCCTTCAGCGTTTCATCGCTGCATTGAAAGGATCCTTCCCCATTTTTAATGGGAATAACTATCTCTTGGCCCTTTGTGTAACCACGGGTCCACGGTGTATTTGTGTTTTCCACTGCTACGCGTTGGTCCGCACAGATAAAATGTAGATCTGAATTTCGAGTGAGGGCTCCTGGCAACAAGTGAGATTCGCAGAGAATCTGGAAACCATTGCAAATTCCTAGAACAGGAAATCCATGTTCTGCAGCAAGGATGATTGATTCCATAATAGGAGAGAAGCGACTGATCGCACCACAGCGAAGATAATCACCATAAGAAAATCCACCAGGAAGAACAACTGCTTGGACTTCCTTCAAATCATTTGTTCCGTGAAAAAGAGGAACTGGAGTACCGCCCGCTAATTCAATTGCGCGGAGTGCTGAGCGATCATCGAGGGAACCGGGGAATGTGACAACACCGATTCTCATATTATTTTTCGACCTTTACAACAAAGTTTTCAATAACTGGGTTTGAAAGAAGAGTATGTGCTGCCTTCTCAACTTCAGCTATCTCAGCTGGTGTTGGATCGCCTGCAACTTCGATTTCAAAGCGCTTTCCCTGACGAACCGATTGTGCAAATGTGAATCCAAGACGAGGAAGTGCGGATGCAACGGCTTGACCTTGAGGATCCAAGATTTCAGGCTTTAACATAACCTCAACAACGATGATTGCCATTAGAAACGCTCCCCTGTAATTAACTCATAAGCAGTTTTGTATCGCTCTTGCGTCTTTGCAATCACATCTTCTGGAAGTTTTGGCGGGGTGCTTGCGCGATCCCATCCACTTGAAAGCAACCAATCACGTACATATTGCTTATCAAAGGAAGGTTGTGACCCACCTGGTTTCCATTCATTAGCCGACCAAAAGCGGGAAGAGTCTGGCGTTAAGGCTTCATCGCCTAGGCAGATATTACCGCCTTCATCGATGCCGAACTCAAACTTTGTATCAGCCAAGATGATTCCGCGGGTGGCGGCATAATCATGCGCCTTTGAGTAGAGCTTTAATGTGAGTTCGCGCAGTTTCTCGGCGTTATCTTTCCCAACAATTGAGATGGCGCGATCAAAATCAATATTTTCATCGTGATCGCCAATATCTGCTTTTGTTGCGGGGGTAAAGATTGGCTCTGGCAATTTTGATCCATCCTGCAAGCCTGCAGGTAATGGAATGCCGCACACCGTCTGGCTCTTTTGATATTCAGCCCATCCACTGCCGGTGAGGTAACCACGCGCAACACATTCGATTGCAAACATCGTTAATGGTTTTGCAACGACTGCTCGATCTTTCACAACATCAGGAACATCTGTTGCTGCAGGGTAAAGGTGACTGGGAACAATATCTTTCAAATACTCAAACCAAAAAAGTGAGAGTCGCGTAAGTAACTCACCTTTATTTGGAATAGGTGTAGGTAAAACATAATCAAATGCACTGATTCGATCTGAAGCAACGAGTAATAGTTCGTTTTTTTCGTTTGTATAAAGGTCGCGGACTTTTCCAGAACGCAGATGCGTCCAGCCCGGGATGATCATCGAATAGAGCCTGGACGGTACTGCGCTGCCGCAGCATGAGCTTTTGTGATCGCATCGATGCGAGCAACAATTCGCTCTACTTGTGCATGTGCATCTCCAGTGAACTCCAAAGGTTTGGAGATGAGTGCAACGAGATCTTCTTTTGAAAGTGGAATTCGAGCATCGGCACCGATTGCATCGAGCATTCCATTTGGCTGACCCTTACGAATTCCGAGTGCTGCAGCGACAGCGTGTGTCTTAATGACTTCATGCGCCTCTTCACGTCCAACACCAGCCTTTACTGATGCCATCAAAATCTTTGTTGTGGCAAGAAATGGCAGATATCGAGTGAGTTCTGCGGCAATCACATCAGGAAATGCCCCAAACTCTGTTAGAACGGTGAGAAATGTTTCGATGAGGCCATCGATGGCATAAAAAGCATCTGGCAGAGCAATTCGACGAACAACGCTGCATGAAACATCGCCTTCATTCCATTGGTCTCCAGAGAGTTCGCCAACCATGGATGCATATCCGCGAAGGATGACTGCAAGACCATTGACGCGCTCACATGAACGAGTATTCATCTTGTGGGGCATTGCCGATGAACCAACTTGGCCCTCTTTAAAACCTTCAGTTACAAGTTCGGCCCCGGCCATCAGGCGTATGGAGGTCGCAAGTGATGATGGGGCAGATGCAATTTGTACAAGAGAAGTCACAACATCAAAATCAAATGATCGTGGATACACCTGACCAGTGGAATCGAGCACTCGGCTAAATCCAAGGTGGGATGCTACAAGTTGTTCTAATTGTGCATGTGAGGCAGACGAACCAAGCAGATCTACGGAATCTTGTGAAGTTCCAACAGGCCCCTTTATTCCGCGAATTGGGTAGCGCTCGATGAGATTTTCAAGGCGCTCATATGCAAAGAGAAGTTCTTCTGCTGTTGTTGCAAAGCGCTTTCCAAGCGTCGTAATTTGTGCAGGAACATTGTGAGAGCGGCCAGCAATAGGTTGGTCGATATATTCAGTTGCTCGTGAACCAAGAATCGAAAGTACAGCGACAACACGATCGCGAACCAATGCAAGTCCATCACGGACCTGCATCGCTTCGACATTCTCCGTGAGATCTCTGCTTGTCATTCCTGCATGAATTGCTTCATGTCCAGCCAGCGCATTGAATTCTTCGATACGCGCCTTTACATCGTGACGTGTTGTTTTTTCTCGAGCATCAATCGAAAGAAGATCAACCTTTGTTAATACTTTTTCGTAATCTGCGATAACTGAATCTGGAATTGAGTGTCCAAGTTTGGACTGTGCGCGCATAACCGCGATCCATAACTTACGCTCGCTGATGATTTTGGATTCAGGTGACCATATCTCGCGCATTTGCTTCGATGCATAACGGTCTGCGAGGAGGCTCATGCGCTTATTCTCTCGTATCCAGAATCCATTTAATTACCTTTCTCTGCTACCGACGCGTTTAAAGCGATATCGCTACGGTAATGACTTCCGTGAAGGGNAATTGCCGAGATAACACGGTAAGCCTTATTGCGGGCTTCGGTCAGATCAGCACCCATGCCCGTCACAGCTAGGACTCGACCTCCTGAGGAATGAAGAATTCCATCGCGAAGGGTTGTTCCGGCATGGAAAACGCTCGACCCAAGAACAGGTGAAATACCAGTGATGGGTTCACCTGTCACAGGATTTGCAGGGTATCCCTCAGATGCAAGGACAACGGTGACAGCTGATTCATCAGACCACTCAAGAGTTTCTCCAGCTAATTTTCCAGTTGCTGCCTTCAAAAGTAATTGTGCAAGCGGTGTCTTTAACCGTGGGAGCAAAACCTCGGTTTCGGGATCTCCAAAGCGTGCATTAAATTCGATGACCTTTGTTCCTTTATGTGTAATGGCAAGACCAGCATAAAGAAGCCCGACAAATGGAGTACCGCGCGCTTCCATCTCACGAATTGTTGGATTTAAAACTTGAGTGAGTGTCTCTTCAATAATTTCATCGGGGGCCCATGGAAGCGGTGAATAAGCGCCCATTCCACCTGTGTTTGGTCCAAGGTCGCCATCAAGTGCTCGCTTGAAATCCTGCGCCGGTTGCATTGCAACAATGTTGTGGCCATCTGAAATTCCAAATAGTGAAACTTCGGGACCATCGAGAAATTCCTCAATAACAACTTGAGAAGATTGAAGAGCATGTTCGATTGCAAAATCACGATTATCGGTAACAACGACGCCTTTACCTGCGGCAAGTCCATCGTGCTTCACAACATATGGTGCTCCGAATTCATCAAGAGCATTTTCAATTTCTTCTCGTGTCTTGCATGTAAAGAAACGGGCTGTTGGAACTCCTGCATCGCGCATGACTTGCTTTGCAAAATCTTTTGAAGCTTCAAGTTGTGCAGCGGCTTTTGATGGTCCNAAGCAAGGTATCCCGGCCGCACGAGATGCATCTGCAAGCCCATTTGCTAACGGTTTTTCTGGTCCGACAATAAGCAAATCAATCTTGAGGGACTTTGCTAATTCAATGACAGCATTATTGTCATCTGTATTAATTTCGTGGCACTTGGAAATTGAAGAGATGCCGGGATTGCCGGGTGCAACATGAAGTTCTTCAAGCTGGGGATCTGCGTTGAGCGCTGCTGCGAGTGCGTGTTCGCGCCCGCCTGACCCAATCAGCAGAACTTTCATCGGCTAGATGAACTCCTTCACCACGATTGTTTGATCGCGACCTGGTCCCACGCCAATTGCTGACATCGGAGCACCGGAGATTTTTTCAAGAAACTTCACATAATCCTGTGCGTTCTTTGGAAGCTCAGCAAATGTCTTGCAATGGGAAATATCGCTCTTCCAACCAGGAAGATATTCGTAAATTGGTTTTGCATGATGGAAATCTGTTTGGCTGGCTGGAAGTTCTTCCACACGAACGCCATCAATTTCATATGCAACACAAACGGGGATTGAATCCCAATCAGAAAGAACATCGAGCTTTGTCAGGAAGAAATCTGTGAGGCCATTTACACGTGTTGCGTAACGTGCAATCGGTGCATCAAACCAACCACAACGACGGTTGCGACCAGTAGTAACACCAACTTCTCCTCCGATGCGACGAAGTGCTTCACCGTCATCATCAAGAAGTTCTGTTGGGAATGGTCCGCTACCAACGCGAGTTGTGTATGCCTTCAAGATTCCAATAACAGTTGTGATCTTTGTTGGTCCAATTCCTGAACCAGTCGATGCGCCGCCCGCTGTTGGATTAGAAGATGTTACGAATGGATATGTGCCGTGATCGACATCGAGCAAAGTTCCTTGTGAACCTTCAAGAAGAACAGTCTTTCCAGCTTTGAGCGCCTCATCGAGAAGCAAGACAGTGTCGCAAACATATGGGCGAAGGATTTCGGCATATTCAAGATATTCGCTGACAACCTCTTCAACTTCAAGACCTTTTCGATTGAAAACCTTGATAAGAACTTGGTTCTTGTCGCGAAGTGCGCCTTCAACTTTTTGGCGAAGAATTGATGGATCAAAGAGATCCTGCACTCGAATACCGATGCGGTTGATTTTGTCTGCATATGCAGGACCAATTCCGCGGCCTGTTGTGCCAATCTTTGATTTACCGAGGAATCGTTCTGAAACCTTATCGATGGTGCGGTGATACGGCGTAATCAAATGAGCGTTTGTCGAAATCTTCAATTTCGAAGTATCAATACCGCGCTCATTTAATCCGCGAATTTCTTCAAGAAGTACAGACGGATCGATCACAACACCATTACCGATGACAGGAACAACATTTGGAGAAAGAATTCCAGATGGAAGTAGATGCAAGGCATACTTTTGGTCGCCAATAACGACTGTGTGACCAGCGTTATTTCCACCCTGGTAGCGAACGACATAATCGACGCGGTCCCCGAGTAGATCTGTAGCTTTGCCCTTACCCTCATCGCCCCATTGGGCGCCAAGCAAAACTAAAGCAGGCATCTTTTATTACCTTATTTCTTCATGGATGTGCCGGCAGAGCGAAGATCTGTTGCGGCTTCGACAATGCGCTTTGCAAGACCAGCTTCGCCAGCCTTACCCCATGCACGTGGATCGTAAAGCTTTTTGCTTCCAACTTCGCCCTCGATCTTGAGAACACCGTCATAGTTCTTAAACATGTGATCAACGACTGGGCGTGTGAATGCATATTGTGTATCGGTATCGATATTCATCTTAATAACACCGTAATCAAGTGCTTCGCGGATTTCTGAAAGAAGTGAACCTGAACCACCGTGGAAAACAAGATCCATTGGCTTGCTTCCTGCAGCGAAACCAAACTTCTTCTCAACAGCCTTTTGCAATGTATCCAAAATCTTTGGCTGGAGAACAACGTTTCCTGGCTTGTATACGCCGTGAACATTTCCAAATGTTGCAGCAACCATGTAACGGCCGCGCTCACCCTTGCCGAGAGTTTCAAGTGTCAGAATTGCATCTTCTTCTGTTGAGTAAAGCTTTGCATCATGCTTTGCTTCAATTCCATCTTCTTCTCCACCGACAACGCCGATTTCGATTTCAAGAATGGTGCGAGCAGCAGCTGACTTGTCGATCAATTCAGATGCGATTGTCATGTTCTCTTGCATGGAAACGGCTGAGCCATCCCACATGTGTGAATTGAACAATGGACGTTGTCCTGCCTTAATGCGTTCTGCTCCAAGAGCAAGAAGTGGGCGCATAAAGCCATCTAGCTTTTCTGCTGGGCAGTGATCTGTGTGAAGAGCAATATTTACGTTGTAATTCTTTGCGACGACGTGTGCGTACTCAGCGAGTGCAACTGCGCCATCAACCATGTTCTTTACTGTTGAGCCAGAAAGATATTCCGCACCGCCCCAAGAGATTTGGACGATTCCATCGGATTCAGCCTCAGCGAAACCTCGGATTGCACCGATCAAAGTCTGTGAAGATGAAACGTTCACTGCAGGGNATGCAAAAGCTCCGGCTTTCGCGCGATCGAGCATCTCTGCATAAATTTCAGGGGTTGCAATGGCCATGTAAATCTCCCAAATATGTGGTGTGGTTGAAGCGAGTAAAACTTCNCCATTCACGACGTTGGGCGGTGAGCCTTACGGCTAATCCCACCACATTTTGGGGCGGATTGGAAAACTGGCGCTCCTCTTATTCCTGCAAAAGGAGCGCTGAGCCTACTTTTACAGGCTTAGAGCCCAATTCGAGCGGCAAGAGCAGAAAGCCCGATTAGCCCAAGATTTGAGTGGAAGACGAATTTTGCGACCTTGCTGGCAACTTTCACAATCGCGCTCACCACGTGAACGCGGCTAGCAGCTTCTGCCAAGCGTAACCATCCAAGCATTTTGTTCTCCTTTCTGACTAGTTTCTGATTGGTTTCCATATTTTTAAAATATGGGCGGTAGAAGGCGAAAGTACGCAAAAATCTTGCAGAAAAATCTTCTCCCAATCCCTAGTGGGGATAACTTCGGATGTGTAACCTCGCTTAAATGAGTTCCGATACAACCCACGAATCCATCGACAATCTCGGTCACGAGAATCGTCACTTCCCGCCGTCGCCCGAATTCGCTGCCCAAGCAAATGCGAAACCGGGCATCTATGAAGAGGCCTCGAAAGATCGTTTGGCATTTTGGGCCAAACAAGCCGAAGAACTTCATTGGGATAAGAAGTGGGATCAAGTTCTTGATTGGAAAGTTCCCTTTGCACAATGGTTTGTCGGCGGAAAACTCAATGCTTCTTTTAACTGTCTCGATCGCCATGTCATCGAGGGCCGCGGAGATCGCGTTGCTTATTACTTCGAAGGCGAACCGGGCGATACTCGCACCATTACATATGCGCAAATGCTTCATGAGGTAAAGAAAACTTCAAATGCTTTGATTGAACTGGGCGTGAAGGCTGGAGATCGCGTTGCGATTTATATGCCGATGATTCCCGAAGCTGCGATTGCAATGCTTGCATGTGCTCGTATTGGTGCAGCTCACTCTGTTGTCTTCGGTGGTTTTTCTGCTGATTCACTTCTTGCGCGTATTCAAGATGCGGATGCAACACTTGTTATTACCGCAGACGGTGGTTATCGCAAGGGCGCAGCATTTGCATTAAAGCCTGCTGTTGATGAGGCTCTTAAGGGCGAACACAACGTGAAAAAAGTTCTTGTTGTAAAGCGCACGGGGCAAGAGACCGCTTTTGATAAAAGCCGCGATATTTGGTGGCACGAGATCGTTGATCGCCAGAGCGCCGAACATGAAGCAGAAAGTTTTGATTCTGAGCAGGTTCTCTTCATTCTGTACACATCGGGAACCACTGCAAAACCAAAGGGAATCTTCCATTCCACTGGTGGTTACCTCACACAGACTGCATACACACACAAGATGGTCTTTGATTTAAAGGCTGAAAAAGATGTCTACTGGTGTACCGCTGACGTTGGTTGGATTACCGGTCACTCATACGTTGTTTATGGCCCAATGATTAATGGCGCAACACAGGTGATGTATGAAGGAACACCTGATTCACCAACAAAGAATCGTATGTTTGAAATCATTGAAAAATATAAAGTTTCAATTCTTTACACAGCTCCAACGCTTATCCGAACATGGATGAAATGGGGAGATGAATATCCTCAAGCATCTGATCTATCATCACTTCGCTTGCTTGGATCCGTTGGCGAACCAATTAATCCTGAAGCATGGATGTGGTACCGAGATGTCATCGGTGGAGGGCGCTGCCCAATTGTGGATACATGGTGGCAGACAGAGACCGGTGCAATCATGATTTCTCCATTACCAGGAATCACTTCTTGTAAACCAGGAAGTGCGATGAAGGCTCTTCCAGGAATTGTTGCAAAGTTGTATGACGACGCTGGAACCGAACTTGGAGATGGACATGGTGGATACCTTGTTTTAACCGAGCCATGGCCTTCAATGCTTCGTGGCGTGTGGGGCGAGCCGGAGCGTTATAACGAAACATATTGGTCACGATTCTCACCTCGTTACTTTGCTGGTGATGGTGCAAAACTTGATGACGATGGCGCAATCTGGTTGATGGGCCGCGTCGACGATGTCATGAATGTTTCTGGTCACCGTATTTCTACAACAGAAGTTGAATCTGCACTTGTTTCACATGAGGCCGTTGCGGAAGCGGCCGTTGTTGGTGCAAATGATGCGATGACGGGGCAAGCGATTGTTGCTTTTGTTATTTTGCGTGCCGGCATTGATCATGCAATTGGCGCAGAACTTGAGAAGGAATTGAAGGG
>JGI24890J29729_1000899_pt1 | contig 15634 bp, 17 predicted proteins | sample FreactcultureFD7_FD_29729 | JGI IMG/M metagenome (IMG submission 29729)
AAAAAATTGATAGTTAAATGAATTTAGATTTAAAATATTGGATATATTGAAAAAATTTACACTATCATTTTAAAATTGAAATCCTAAGGGCCTTATAATTTCACTATTTGCCGTTACTGTCTATTTTTGATAGTAATATATTTTTATAATTTAGGTCAAAAATAGAAAGTATAATATATCCTAAAATAATAAAATTTCGGGACTATAAAAAATAGACACTAACGTCAAATTATCAATTTTTGGATATAATAAAATTCCTATACAATATATCATGATTTGGATTATGTGATTTTTATGTTCGTTTTTTCTTATGTTTTTTGGGGTTTTTTCATGAGATAAATAACCTTTGATATCAATATTGGGGGTATATTTTTTATGATATTGATTTTATGATATATTACATAGGATATTTATTTATATGATTTTTTGTCAAGTTGCCGTTGGTCTCTAAAAATGATAGTAAGATAATATTATAATTTAAGAAAAAATATAATAATAATAAATAATACAAAATAATAAAATATTGGGACTATGATTTATAGACACTAACGGCAAGTATAGCGTTTTATGGGATTTTATATATTGGTTGAATTTATAAGGGTGGAATTTTATGGGATTTTATGGGCTGGAATTGAACTAATAAATTATTTAGCATATCTATCTTATTTTCATATGTAATCATCTTGTCAAAATATCTTCTTCTCATACTTTCAAATTTATCAATCAATTTTTGGTTTTCTGCATCAAAATCGCATATATTATCGTGTTTAATCTTACTTAAATTAATGCATTGTTCCTCTATTTTATCCAACTTTAATTCAATATTTTCTAACTTAAAATGATATTCTATAATTAATTCCTCTATAAAATCAGAATATGGGTGTTGATTTGAATTCTCAAATAAATCATTTTTGGATATGTTTCTAATCATTTATAATATGTATATATATAAATAACCATTTAAATTAATTTGTAATATCATTATTTTTTAAATATTCGTTATATAAGTGATGTAGCATATTTATCTTACATTGATTATTAATAACTTTCTCATATATTTCAGTTCTTATTTCGTCTAAATTTTTAATCTTTTTTTCAATATAATCAATCCAATAATGGTCAATAGTTTCAGTTAATAATTTTAATTGGTTATAATATTCCTCATCAATTAATTTATATTGTTTTTGGTTCGTTTCAACAATTTCCTTTAAATTATCTACCAAACTATCAATAAAATCAGAATATCTATCAATTTCTTCCTGTTTTTCCTCTTTAAGTTGAATTTCCTTAATTAGATTTTGTGTTGAATTGGATATGGTTGCTATCATATGTATAATATTATATATATGAATATTTGTTTAAATTAAATATTTTGTATTTCTCAACTTGTTTAATTTCTTTATCCTATAGTTTGGTTTTTGACGGTTTTTTATCAATTCATCGCTATAATAATTAATATCTGCATAATATTCAATCATCCATAATTTATATACTTTTTGCATGATATCATTTATATTACAAGTTTCGTGTAAAAAACTTAATGTTTTATAAACTTTATTCCAAATTGATAATAATTGTCTTATAACCCTTTCTTTTCTTCTTTTTTGGTCAATAGAAGGGATATATGATGTAAATTCTACTCCATTAACAATATTTATTAATTCGTTATCTACTATATAGCCCTCCATAATTATAATAGTATATATATATTTCCTTAAGCCGTTTTCATTATATTATTTTTAATCGCTGTCACTTAAATATATCCTCCTTACTCCTTTTCCACTCATTTTTATCTTCTTGTCTAAATCTTCAATCACTGCATGCTTTAAAGCCCTTTTTTCATTGTTTTTTAACCCCTTTTTAACATTCATATTTGCTTCTACCCTATTACCAATTAAATCCGCCCTACCCTTCATGATATTTTTGGGTTTTGCTTTTTTAACAACTTTTATTTCTTTTTGCCACACTTTATTATTTGGGAACATTTCATTTAAGATTGAATTTCGTCTTGTTCCCAATTCTTTTTCCATCTTTTCCAATTCTTCCATATTTGAAGGCCTTTTAATTTTTGGTTTTTCCTCTTCTACTACTTTCTTTGGTCGTCCTCTTTTCTTTGGTTGTGGATTACTGTTTTCTTCATTTTCTTTAACTATTTTAGCCCTTTCTTTTTCACTAAGTTTATCCCAATCCCTTTGCATTTTTTCCCCTTTTAATTTCTCTCTTTTTTCACCTTCCTCTTCGGTTAATTGATTTTTCTCAACCCATTTTCTCTCCTCTTTATCTTCTTTGCTTAGTTTTTTCGGTTTTAAATTACTAAATATACCCATAATTATATATATATATATAATTGTTTTTTTATGATATTTTTATAAATTTGTTTGGATTTATATAATAAAAATCTTCATCAACCTCAACAAAATCTTCATTTCTATATATGCATTTAGATATAGGTAAATAACCTTGTAAATTACCAGCCTTATTCAGCATTCTTCGTCGTTTGTCATTTGAAATAATCCAACTTTCTAAATCATTTGATAAATCATACATATATATTCCATCACTTGCATAAATATACCAAATAATATGTGCTTCCAATTTACTAATTATTGGTTTATATGTAAAAGATTCGGTATTAAAAAATAACTCGTCATACAATATTTTACCATTTTTTTTAATATAAGAAGATATAAATGTCCAATTATTAATATTGTTTAATTTTGTTTTTGTTAAAGGAACACCCGATGTTGGTGTCACCTTTTTTGTCATATTGTAATTATGTTGTAACATTCCAATATTTATTGAAAATTTGGTTGTATTATAATATTTTAATTCAACAACAATCGGGTTATTACTTTTATCATATATTATACAATCATAAGGCATAAATTTGTTATCTTCCCTCATTTTATTTTTTATTGTTTGAACTTTTAGTCCAAATGCTATTGTAAAACCATAATTATAAAAATAATCAACCTCTTTAAATTTAGAATTTAATGCTTTCAACCCCCCACATTCAACACAAAATGTTTCAAATTGTATTCCACTAATATTTGTTTGTGTTTCTTCTATATTACCATTAATTGATAATGCACTTTTAATATCATTCAATAATTCGTTGTCATCACTATAATTTGGAAATGCAATTTGTTCTTCGGTATATGGAACACTTTCTTTTGCTATTTTATTTTTTCCTTCTTTAATTTCATTCTTCAACTTATCATACACAACAATATCCTTTATTTTTTCGTCTTCATCATAATCCTCTCTTTCATTTTGTTTTTCTTCATGTTTCTCAATCCTATTATATATTCTATCCAATTTATTTTCATCACCTCTATTTATATATTTAACAATTCTATCTTCAACAACTTTTTCATTTTCTATTGTTCCGCCTTTAATCCCTTTACCTTTCTTTTTCTTTGGTTTCTTCTTCTTTTTCTTCTTTTTTGTTCCTTCTTTCTCTTCATCCTCGTCTTCTTCATCTTCTTCATCTTCTTCTTCATCAAGTTTATTTTCGGGATAAGTATTTTTACTTTTAAACCATTCTTTTAAAGGGTTTTCAGATGCTAGAGTATTCTTATACATATTGAGATATTGTGTTGGTAATTTTATAAATGCTTGATTTGGTATTTGAATATAATTGTCTCCCTTTATAAGTTTTGGTGCTATATACTTATCCCAGCTTGTTTGACTTCCAACATCAAAATATTGAATAGCATCCTTATTAAATTCTAATATATAATATTTATATCTATTATGTGGTAATAAATTAACAAGGGTTTTAGGACCATGTTTTACTTCTACACTAACTGTAAAATTGACATAACCATCAACTAATCTTTCAATCCTAAAATTTAAATATACTAATTTTCCGGTTTCTGGTTGTGTTATTGTAACCGTTGTACCAATAAATTTTGCTTTTGTATATTTTTGTTTTAATTCTTCGCTTGTATAACTATCTTTAAAAAATGTCTTTATTTCCCAAACTGTATTCTTTTTAACAACATCAAAAATAGCATATTTCAATACATTTTTTTCTATTTGCTCATTAGTTAATTTCATTTTAGTTAATAATTTTATAAATTCGGGATTGTATGCTTCAATAGCAGAACTCGGTATTGAATTGCTTGTATCATTATCTATCATTGATAATAATATTGGTTTCTGTGTTATTACCGCTTCCCCAACTCTTCCTCTAAATTGACTTGATAATAAATCTGTTAAAATTCTAATTTGACTATGTTTTGAATAATGAAGAAAATCAACAAATTTAACTGTTTTATCTGTCGCATTTTCTTCATATAATTCTTTTTTTTCTTCATTACTCATATCATCCCAATTTGACATTGTATCGATTGCATGTTCTTTACTAGTTCTAATTATTACTTCCATCACTGGATTTACCATTGGTATGCTTTTTACCATTTGTGTATATTTATCACTTGTGTCTGACAAATTTGCTCTTTTTAAATTTGAGAAATTTTTTGTTAATTCTTTTGATGTTAAAAATAAGTCCTCATTATGTAAGGCGGGTTTAACATTTCGCTTATCGTGAATTTTATTAGCCTCTTCATATATCCATTCTTTAGTTCCCATTTTTGTTAATCTGTTAAATTCTTTTATATTTAACGCTTTATCCGCTTGTTCTAATTTCTTATTTAAATCTTGTACAACCTCTTGAACTATAAGCCCAAATTTATCGTGCATTTCATTCATATCAACTTGTTTTAATTCAGGTCTTTCATATATTTCTCTTAAAATTGCATTATATTCATTACTAATATTTTTATATAATTCACTTGTCTTATCACCGCCTTCTAACTGTAAATTATGCATTAAATCGGATAAACTTGATAACTCGTATATTATTCTTTCAGATGAAAAACTTTTTAAAACATCCTCTAATGGTCTCATTTTTAATGTTTCAAATTCTTCCGGCTCTTCTTCTCCTTTTCTTTCTTCATATTCTCTTTGTACTTCGGTTTCATATACTAATTTATCAGGGTCTTCTATTGACCTTATAGGCATACCACCAATCATAAAATGTGGTTTATATCCTAATCCACCATGACCTTTGATACCATCTACAATATGCATGATTTCATCAATTGTCTTTAAATCCGTAAAACTTTTCATAATATATAAATATATATCATCAAATATTTAAATTAACCCTTTTTAATATAAACCATTTCTTGAATTAATGATGAACCCATCATTTTCATATCTTTAACCAAATTATTTTTAGTATCAACCATATCTCCGTATTTTTCGCTTAAGTATGTATGTCTCATTTGATTAACTCCAGACTTTTTTCCAAATATCTTTTCAAATCTTTGATTTAATTTAACATTTGATAATTTGTTTAATTGACTATCAAACAACAAATATTCACTTGGATTGTGTTTTATCCATTTTTTAATTATTGACTTTAATTCTTTTGGTACTTCTACTTTCTGTTGTCCATAAGTTTTAGCAGTTTTATAAGAATTAAAAACAAATGATTTACCATCAAAATAATTGTCCTTATTCTTGTCAAAATTGGATATTTTAAAATCTACATAATCCTTTGACCTTCTTGGTGGTATATAAATTCCTCCTAACAAACATATAATGATATAGTTTTCAATATCTTGAAAATCATTCATTTTAAGATTATCTTTCTTATATAATAAAGTTGTTTCTTTTTTCAATCTATCATGAACTTTTTTAATATCATCATTATTTACCCAATTTTCAACTTGAGTTTCAGTTTTTTCTTGTTTATTTGTTTCCTTATTATATTCCTTAATATCATCTAACATTTGGTCCCTATATTTTTTATTATCAGTAATTACTACTAAAGCGCTTAATATAGTTTTCCTTTTATTGACCGGTAATCCTTTAAGAAAATTCAATATTTTTATATCATCATCAAAATTAACAATCTTATATTCTTCATCTTCAAAAACTTTATTATATAAATTTCTTAATATGCTTTCATAAGTTTTTAGTGATGATTTAGATATATTAGGTCGGTTTTTTGAAATTGTTTCTTCAATAATATTCATAGTTATAAATTATTATCTTAATTATTGTTTAAATTGGTTTATATCAATTACTTATAAATAAAGGCCATTTCCTTCCATACTTCCACCATTACTATATCTTGAATATTCAGGTGGTAAAAAGTGTTGAAATTGGAAATTTGCTCCGTATGGTTGAGAACGCAGTGCAGGTGGTAATGCTCCTTCATCACCACCTAACAATGAACCCCTACCTCTTATAAAATTCATATTGTGTCCTCTCATTCCAGTTCCTCTTGACCTTGGTTCCATCGGGTCATCCCAATAATGTTTAATTGGTGGTTGTGTCATTTGTCCATGAACTGATGCATTATGCATTTGGGCTAGTTTATGATTTGCTTGAGCATTTGCCAAGGATGCTAATCTTAAAGCATCGTGTGCATTCATTCCTCCAACTCCAGCTCCTAATCCATGTCCATACATATACCTATCCGCAGGTGGTGCTCTATTTCTTTCAACATGATTTCTTGCTTGATTTCCGTAATGTTGAACCATTCCTTGCATGTTAGGATTATCACCAGCCATATTCATAGCGTTATTTTGTCCTTGAGAAATATAATCATTAAGTTTTTCAGAGGCCATTTCATAAGCAGCTTGTCTCAAAGGTTTTGTATGTTTATAAATACTTTTAGCAGTTTTACCCGTTAAACCTTTCTTGATTTGTTTATAAACACTACCACCTCTTTGTTCAATTGGTGCTCTATTCTTTTCTATATGAGATGTTGCTTTATTTGCATATTCATTCAACATTCCTTGTGCATATTCATTTCCACCAGTATATTCACTTGCTTTTGCATGTGCTTTTGCTATTCCTTCATGTGCTTTATCAGCAGCCATTTCATAAGCCATCCTTTTTGCCATTTTACCATGCTTGGATTTTGATGCTTTCTTTAATTTACCAAAAATACTCCCACCTTCAATTGCAGCCATTGGACTTGCATCTTTTAATTCAGCATGTGCTTCAGGTGATAAAGATGCATTATCTTCAATTTCTTCAGGTGTTAATTTTATATCCGTTGCTTTACCTTTAGTAAATGCTCTATGAACTAAGTGGTAATTTTCGGGATGAACTACCAAATTAAATCCACTACCATGCTTAACTCTTACTTTATGACCATTTCTCAATTTACTCAATTGTCTTCCACTTACATCAATTCCTACTAAATTCATATATATAATGTTGTTATAGGGTGTTTATGTTTAAATATCTTTATATACATAATATTATGCATATAATTAAACATTTTTATAATAGATAAATTATACCCTCGCGCCAGTGAGGATATCTATTGCTACAGAACAACCATATTCAATAAATACCCACAAATTAAGAGGTTTGGTTGAATAGTTGGTTCCTAAGACTTGAACAGATTTTGGAACAGATTGTTCAACGGGAAGCATTCTTTCAACATTGACATAATAATAACATTGTGATTTTTGGAACCCATCAAAATCAATTAATCCACTTGTTAAACCATCAGTTAAACCACCATTAACAGCATTTTGTCCGTACAATTGGTTATTGAATTCTTCAAAACTATATCTTTGCATATTATAAATAGCATTTTGACCCGATATTTGAATATTAAAATTACCCAATGATACCATAGGCGCAGTTGAACCACAACCAGCGGGGTCGAATGGGGATAAATATTCCGCATAATTATTAATACCAACAACATCAGAGGTTGATGCATAAAATGGAATTATAAGAACAGATTTAATATTTGCTATTCCATTTGTAATCAAATTATTAAATTGTCCGGAAGCAGCCCCTGCTCCAATTTGTAAAACTTGATATTGGTAAATATCAGTATATTTAATCACTTTTGGGGACACTGATAAATATGCTTGTTCAAAAGTTGGATTAAATGTGTATGCCGGAACATATAAATAAATTGATTTGGATAATTGTCCGGCTTGTAATTGATTTGTAATAGCAAGTGCAGTTATAGAAGCGTCAGTACAAACAGAACCAACACTTAAATTGTAATATATTGTCCTATTAACTATACCACCACCAGCCGCCCATGTGTTAACACTACCCGTAGTCCCGGATGGTATCATTAAAGGATTAACACCACCAACAAAAGTATTGGGTGTATATGATACAACAGCCCCCGCAGGATTTAAAACAACAGATGTTGAAGAGTTATTCAAATTCATTGTCATCTTCATAAATGAACCTTTTAATAACGGTACCATGTTAAAAAATGAATGAATTTGTTTAAGATATATTGTTGCCATGACATTAATTTGCATAACCCCGGATGCATTGCCGGGACCAGCAACGGAATTTTGTTGATTAAATATGTATGATTTCCAAACTTGATTACAATTTCCAGATGTAATACCAACTTGAGCATAAGTTGGAGGGGCACCACCACCAGCACCATACTGAATCAGGGGGTTATAATTAATCCATGATATTCTTTTTGTTAATCCATAATTTCCACCAAGTAATGTTGCAGCACCAAATAATGTGGATTGGGAGGACACTACACTTGAAAAACTATCAATAGTTCTTCCAAGTTCATTATTACAAACATAGGCGCCTTGTGTGGATATTGCACCCCCATATGAAGCATTTGAGTCAACATAAAACCACGAACCAGGGGTATCAGGATAAAAACCAATTGTTGACCCTTGAGTAATAATATCACTATAACTTAAAGTTGTCATGAGTTTGAATGAATTCCACATATTACAAAACGGTGTTTGTTGTATAATTGTAGTACCATTGTAATCAAGAGTAAAAGAATGAATAATATTACCAAACCAATTTTTAAGTCCAATTGCATAATCGGCTCTTCCAACCCCGGCTAGCGGTGTAAAATTTATAGCATTTGTCGCAGCAGGTGATAATATTGATAAAAGTAATGGGATTGATAAGTATCCTTCTCTATATCCCATATATTTATTACTATTTGATAATTGAGATGTATCAATTATACTTTGATTATTTTGATAATTTTGATTTTGATTATCTAAAATATTAATCCAATCTTTTCTAACGAAAACATTAGGGGAACCTTCTACTTCTTGAGAGAGGTCAAAAACTAATTTATCACAAGACATTATATATTAATACTAATATATAATAACATTTTTTTAAATGTGTTTTAATACATACTTATAAGGATAAAACTATATTTTTTCTTTTGACTTTTGGACTTGGTTTAGATATATTCAAATTTTTTAATCTATCACTTATTTTATCACTTAATCCACTACCATCTATTTTCCTTCCTGTTGCATGTGTATATGCTTGGGGTGTTATATATGATGATTGACCTCCCATACCATTATCCAATAATACACCACCAATTCCACTTCCTATTAAATTTCTATGTAAAGACCCTATTTTGACCCCGTGTCCATGAATTATTGCTCCAGTTGCTCTTGACATTATAATATATATCATATTGTATTATTTTTAGATTAATATTTTTCTTTTTCTTGTTTTTCCTTATATAGTAAGTGTTTATAGGATAAAAGTTGTTTTTGTATGCTTTCAAGTTTTAAAATCTTGTTTTCCTTGATTTTATCCGTTTCTTTATTTGTTTTTACACTATCAAACAATTTTTTCCTATCAGTTTCAATTTCTTCCAACCAATTATTTATTTTACTTTCATTAATAGTATATTCAATATTCATATATATAATAATAGATAAATGAGATATATATTTAAGTTATATTCATATAATATTGATTGTTATAAAAATGAGAGATTTGCCGTTGGTCTCTATTTTTGATAGTAAGAATATTTTATAATTTAGGTAAAAAATAGAAAGTATAATATTATAGAAAATTATAGAAATCCGGGACTATCATTTTTAGAGACCAACGGCAAGTTGTCTATTTTTATGATATTTATTATACCTACCATAAAACATGATATGATAACCAAGATGGTGTATTTTTTGGTTCAAATTCCCACTTCCAATTCCTATTTTTGAATGCATTTCTTCTTTCCTCGTCATTATGATAAGTATAATCTTCATAAAACATTTGTCCAAAATTAATCCATTTATCATCACTAAAAGTACCTCTTACTGCATATTTCTTATCTTTTCTACCTGATAGTTTTAATTCAAAATATCCATTTGGGAATAATTTCTCTAACTTTTTATAAACTTTATTTGGATTGCTATAGTTTAAAATTTCAATGTCTTTTTTCATTTATATATATGATAACATATAAATAAGTATTTAAATTAATTATTTATTTTGTGGTTGTCTCGTCTTTATCCTTAACTGTTAATAAGATTGTCATATTTGGGTCGTTCAATTGTAAAGGTTGTAAATCTAATCCTAAAAATTGTAATCTTAATTCGTTATAAGTTCCATCAATCATTCTATTCCACATAAAATTTGGGGGTGTTTCAATGATTAATTCACCAATTGCTACTGATGGTGATAAACTATATATAATAGATGATGGTTGGGAATAAGGATTATTGATATTTGATATTGAAACATAAACTGAACTATTTGGTTGGACATTTGGTGATATATTTGATAAATAAGACAAAGTTCCTGCAGCATCTTTTGCAGCATAATATGAACTTGATGACGGGGTTGGTGGTACATAAGCATTATTCACATTTCCATTTGATGAAAATATAACATTATTAACCGGTTCATATCCTACTATTTTCCAAAAACTATCTGGAAAACTAACAATAGGATTAAATGTTTGTGTTGGATAACCTGTGAAATTTGCTGGTTGTGTCCATAATGGGGGTAAAGCATTTGGAACTTGAAATGTATTTAACTGGATTGCATATCTTGTTGGATTAACAATAATTTCAAAGTAATAAACATTATCACCAACGCTATTTATTAGATAAGTACCGTTATTTATCATTGTCCATTGAAAAAATGCATTTAAATCTGTGATATTATATAATCCGTTTGGGATTGTGATTGTATAAGTGGTTGTTATGACTCCTACTGTCCAAGTGTAAGTTATAGTCATATTATTATATAGGGTACTTATATTAAACCAACTATAATACATTTGGATTGAACTAACTGCTATATACTTTTCCTTGAAAACAACACTATTAGGAAACCTATATATTAAAGTATTGTTTTTACCGTTTTGTAAAATATTATTTGTATTGAGAACTATAATGAACATATTTATATATAAATATATAACTATGTTTAAATTTAAATATTATTGGTATTTTCCGTTATTTCAATTTCTGGTTCTTCTAAATCAACACTCCTATTAATTTTTAAACAACCAAAACATATATTTATATCCTTACATTTTGATTTTAAACAATATTTAAAAGCAAGACTTATCGCCCCTATAATTAAGGTTGATATAGTAATCCAAAAGGCTCCGTTAAAAGTATCCCAAACTGTCATTTTTTATAATAACAAGATATCATAATTTGTTTTTAAATTTCTTATTAAAAAATCTAAGATTGAGGGGGATATTCGCCGGTTTGTTGGATATACATCAATAATAAAGCATTACTGTTATTATTTAAATTATTAGTTGCACCTGTTATATGTTCTCTTAAACTTCTTAATTCATCTTTATTTGATTGTATTTCATTTGCTTTATTATCCATTTCTTCATTTAAAATGGGTACTGAATATAATTTAGTATTTATTGTTATTTTTGAAGGGGCTGGCATATATAATATGATATATAATCAAATATTATTTATACTATTTGATTTATTAAAATTGTAAAACACTCCAATAATAATCACCTAATGCAGTTATATATGTTAAAGTAATTCTAACGGTTGCATATTTCTTTATAACTGCATTTGTATTAAAACTGAATGTATGAGAAATAAATTCTTTACCGTCATTAGATGTTAAAATAATATCTCCACCTGTATAATTCATTAAATAACAATACCAACCATCACCGTTTGGGGTTAAAGGATTTAAATAATTTGGGACTTCTTTCATTTGAACATCTACATCAGTAATAAAAAAATTACCGTATTCTTCCAATTTTGTCCCAATAGTATTATTAACTTCATCAACTGATGCCATCTTACCGCAGAAATTAGAAATATAACGATGAGCAACGTTAAATTGAGATGATGCAAGACTTCCCATACCGTTTATATCACCATTCCAAATAACTCCATCTGGTGTATTTGTTGCTATTTGTTTTGTAGCATCATCTAAACTATAATAAGTCCTATTAAAATTTTGGTTATAATCTCCCATATTAACAATACCATCCGTACTATTCAAATATATTCCATTTCCTCCCCCGCTATTAGTATTTATAATACAATTCACGCCTGGATTTATATTGACATTATCATTAGAACCCAAATTTAGTTGATTAGAACCTGTAATATTTAAATCAGTACCACCTGTATTATAAACACTATTTGTATTTCCTGATGATGGAATATTGAATTGTAGTCCATTTGAAGATAAAGAACAATTATCAAGTGTATCATTTACAAGTGTAATTGTTCCTGAATAAATATTTGTTGTATTTGGATTACCAAAACCCGAGGTATTAGTTATAGATAATAATCCATCAGTTAATTGTGATTGTATTATATCTCCTGGTAATCCTGATGTATCTTGAATTAGAATATTATCCCAAGAAACCGTATTTGATACTGTACTTCCTATTTTATCAATTAAAACTGTATCTTGAATATGTAAGGTTGTAGGATTAGGCGGGGCTTCTAAAGCAGCAAGTCCAATTGGTAAATAGGTTAATCTATCCAGTGTGATTGTATTTCCTGTATTTACATCAGTAATATCCAAAGGTGTTATAATTGTTTCTTTTGGTGTTGTTAATAAATCCCTTTTCAAACTTAATCCTGTTTGACTTATGCTTATTGATTTGTCATTATTGGATGATAAATAATACTGTATTGTGTCATTTTGTAATTTTGATGTCATTATAATAATATATATCAATTAAAATTTTTATATATTTTGATTTATGATTGAAAAATTATGGTAAAGTAAAATTATAATCAAATCCTGATGAGGATATAATTGGTAGAGGTGTTCTTCCATAATTAACAACTTCAACTGATAAATTAAAATCAAAAGCAGCAGTAGGAACTGAATACCCATTAGGATTAACAACAACAATGACAAATTTATTAATGTCTGTAGGATGTCCACAAATACATAATTGAGAATTAACTCCTGTTGCAGTTCCTGTTGTTCCTGTTGTTTCATAAATCCAATTATTACACCAAAATTGACGACCTAAAGGACATAAGGGGTCTATTACACCAAATGCAGTATTTGCTCCATAAATAATATTAGTTGATATTTGTCCCCTTGGTGCTCCTGCTTGTCCACCACCATCATTCAACCAAGCAGTAGTAAATCTATAAGGATATATATTTATGAAAGTAGAGGTTGTTTGATTTGCTTGATTATTTAATATAACAACTGATTTATTCCATTGCATATTATATTCAATTCTTAATGTTAAAAATTGATTTTGTAGCCATTGTATTTGACTTATAGTTATTGTACTAAGAATAAAATTACCAGTTATATTGTTCCTACTTACACTTGCATTTCTTGTTACATAAGTTGGGATTGTAGGAATAAAACTTGATAAAACATTTTGAACCCATGCAGTAGTAGGGATTTTATCACTATTATCAGTGGTTAATGGGATTGTTGGGGTTAAAGTTCTTAAATTTGTAGAATTAATAATTAATGAATTTGTATTTACATTTGACCCGTTTTGTGTTGTAATTGTTAAATTTGAATTTGAGGTTAAACAATTTATATCCATTCCTGTTGCTTGATAAGATATAGTACCATTTGCAGCAACTCCTGTGTTTATATCATAAAAAGAATATGACCTTGTTTGAATATATGAAGAACCAAGAACTCCCGTTAATTGAAGGGGTAAAGGTGAAGAAATACTTGAGGAAGATAAACTTAAAGAGGTTATTATTGCATTTAAAATATTTCTTGTACTAAATGTTATTAATGAATTATTTGAGACTGGGGGAACACTATCAATAATTAATATATTACCATTAGTATATATGGTTGTACCATTAGATATACCGGTTGTTGCATCTTTTAATAATAATTGACGAGTTGCTATGTTATTTGTTGCAGTTGATGTACCATTCATATTAATTTTATTTGTTGTAGTTGTTATACCATCTATATTCACGGTAGAATTAAAGTCAGCAGCCCCGTTGACATTTATTGCTTGTAAATTCTCCGTTCCTTGGGCGTTTGGATATCTTAAGTATCTTTTGTCCGCTTGATTTTGAGTTATTGATTGGTCTCCTGATAAAAAGACAGTACTATCAAATATGGGTAATTCTTCAGTTGGTGGTGGGTAATCCGACATTATATTATAATAATAATCAATATATTTTTATATTTATATTATCATAATTTTAAAGGTTTGATGATAATATATATATATTATGAATATGGAAGAAAAATACAATATAAGAAAATACAATATAAGAAAAAAACCAAAGGATGATGGAAATATAATAAATTTCTATGATGTAATCCCAAAAAAATATTTAAATGATGTTGATAATCCAAATTGGAATAAGCATAATATAGATATACCTTTTAGGATGTGTGTTGTTGCACCGAGTGGAAGTGGAAAAACGAATTTTATTATGAATATTATTAAAGTATTTAGTGAAGGAAAGGGGACATTTGCAGATATAAGCATTATTACAAGAAATAAGGATGAACCGTTATATAATTGGTTAAGTGTTCAAAATGAAAGTATAACAGTAAAAGAGGGAATGATAAATAATCCTAAATTAGACGATTATGACAAGGAATACAATCACTTATTAATATGGGATGATTTAGTTTTAAGTAAAAATTTGGAACAAGTATGTGAATATTATATAAGAGCCCGTAAAAAGAATGTAAGTTTGATGTTTTTAAGTCAATCTTATGCAGATATACCAAAAATGATAAGGAAAAATAGTGATTATTTAATTTTGTTTGATTTGGGGGGAAGTACAAGGGAACAGAACTATATTATGAGAGAATGGGGTTCAGATTTAGAAAAAGAACAATTACAAGCCATTTATAGGGATGCTACATCAAAGAATTTAAATCCTTTGATTATTAAAGGTGGAAAAGTAGCTAGGGATAAAAAATATAGAAAAAGTTTCTTAGAATATTATAATATTGATAATTTTTTTTTATTGAAAGATAAGGGATTGTATGAAAAGAAGAAGAAAAAAAGAGGAAAAAGTATAAATAATGAAGAGGAAGACGAAGCAGAAGATAGTGATTAATTTATATACAATATACCATGATTTGGATTATGTGTTTTTTATCTTCATTTTTCTTATGTTTTTTGGGGTTTTTTCATAGGATAATTAACATTTGATATCAATATTAGAGGTATATTTTTTATGATATTGATTTTATGATATATTACATAGGATATTTATTTATATGATTTTTTACAATTTGACGTTGGTCTCTAAAAATGATAGTAAGAATATTATATAATTTAGGTAAAAAATAGAAAGTAAGATATTATAGAAAATTATAGAAAGTTGGGACTCTCATTTTTAGAGACCAACGG
>JGI24890J29729_1000900_pt1 | contig 15630 bp, 25 predicted proteins | sample FreactcultureFD7_FD_29729 | JGI IMG/M metagenome (IMG submission 29729)
GATTACTTCATTATCAATCTTGACATACCCCTGCGATGACAGGTTTGCTGTTGAGTCGAGGGTGATAGTTGTGTCTGTTGCAGAAATGCTGACGTTTAAATACGTTGAAATCGAAGCATTTGTGTTGCCAGATTGGCGATTAATCCACACCTGAATAGGGCGACCTTGTGCGTTCTTTGTTGGAATCGTAGCGTATGTTGATTCAGAAATTCTGGTGATGTTGATGTCAATTTGGTTTGACCCAGAGCCTGTGCGAATTACTGTATCAAGAAGGTCTATGGTGTCAGTCGGAATAACATAAGAGGCCTGTCCGGTGACCATTGGAATAGAGCCTTGCTCAATAGTCCAAAGATTAATACCACGGTTTGCCCATTCGATCGTCAGGATGTTTAAACTTCGACGGGCTGTACGCAAGTCGTAACCAGAACGAAGCTCTGAGCCGCATCGCTCAAAAGCTTCTTCAACCAGATCGTTAAGATCAAGGTTAAATGCGCTGGTTCCTGAAGTTGTCATTTAATTCCTTTTGGCATTTTAGTCTTGCCGCCACCGCAAAACTTGGTGAACTTGTCGCCGTCTTTTCTGGTGGCTTTTTTTGCTTTTGGCATCTTAGACGGAAGAATAGCACCCATACCTCGTGAGGCAATCATGCTTAAACCATCCGTCCACGAGTTTTGCCTTTAACAGCGCAGCCATCTGCACGACTTGACGCCGATCCGCCTTTTGCCATTTTTTTAACTTTGCCGCCCTTTTTGTAACCGGCATCGTTATACGCCTCGCCCTCTCGTGCCTTTTCAGACACAGAATTGCGTAGCGACATAGCTGACTTTTGCTGGTCACGAGCAGCTTTGCTCATGGTTGGCATAAGTCGGTTAATTGGGTCTTTTTCTTCATTGATACCCTCGACCATCATTGCATGAGATTTATCAAGTTTTATTTTTTCAGACGGAGTTGGTTGACGATAATCTGGCATTATATTTCCTTAACAAGTTTTGCCGCCACGATTCATTGAAATCATTTTGCCTTTGGTCTTTCCTTTTAACTCAATGCCGCCGCCACGAGCCATCTTGGTCATGCCGCCTTTTTTCATCATTGGGGCTGGAGTCTCAGCCATTGGACGGCGTGGCATAGCACGACCCATCATATCTGGCGTTGGAGATGGCATAACACGGCCTGCTTTATCCATCATACCGGGGGGCATGCCACCTTTTTTTAACGCAAGCTTTGTACCCTTGCCGCCTTTGTGTTCCTGAGCGTCATGTTGTTTAAACGCTTTTTTAATCATGGCCTTATCTTGCGACTTGTCCATTTTCATGTCTTCTTTCATGTCACTTTTCATAAAACCACCTTTTTTAAATAGCGCCATACCGCCGTGATTGGTTTTTGGCTTATTAATTACTTGCCGGTCTGCTCTGCCACCAGAACTAAATGATTTTCCTTTGTCAGCATCGTTAAAATCTTTTCCAACCGACTGAGGAACACCAGTTTTTTTTGCAAATTCTGGGTTGTGTGCAATTGCCGCCATAAAGTCACGTTGTTTTTTAGAAGAGCTTGGCATTATTTGCTCCAGTGACCAACTGCATAACCAACAATTCCAGTTCCAGCACTAATTGCACCACCAAGCCACATTAAAGCTTTCCAGCCACCTTCGACTTGATCAAGCTTTTGTTTGATGTCTGCAAGACTGTTTTTTATATCGGCCACATCATGAACCAATTTGTCCATGTCTTCTTGCAAGTGCTTGATGTCGCTTGCGTGAGTAGCGAGTTCTCTGGCTGTCATTATAGGATCGGCATTCATCAACATTTCCAACGTTTTAAGGACGCTTTAGCCCGCTCAGCAGGGCCTTTAGCTTTTGCCACGACTCCTGACATGCGAGCGCAAAATGATTTCTTGCGAGGGCCACCTTCTGGCTGAGGAGCTTTAAGATTTGATCCGGTTGCAGCATTATATTTTGCCCTTCCTTTGGCTGTTAAGCCTGCTCCTTGCTTTGTGGGAAGCTTTTCCCCACGACCTACAGCAAGTGATACACCACCCTCTTTCATCTTTGCAGTCTTTGCAGAATCTTTAAAGTCTTTGGAAGTTGGTGCGCCTTTACTGCCTGCTTTACGCATTTGCTCACCTGAGCCTTGCTTAATACGATTTTGCTTGGCGTGAATATTTGCGTAAAGCCCGGGCTTAGCCATAATAAATATTTGCCGCTGCTAGGTTAACCATGTAAGCGTAAACGCCAGTAAAAGCCACTACGCCCTCACCCGGAATAAAAGGTGCGTTGTTGTAAGTATCGCCAGCAGCAATGTCGTATGACAACATCCATTTACCAGTAGAGTATACAAGCGTTGCCCCAGCGGTAATTGACCCGCTGTTAATGTCTGTAACTGTAAATACACTTGAGTTTGTAACGGTAACAGCGTAGTTGCCATTGGTAGCAGTTCCGCCCGTACCTGCGGCAAAATCAATACCAATTACTTGCCCTGTGGTTAGACCATGAGACGCTTGTGTAATAGTTACCGTAGTGCCAGAACGACCATAAGTTGCCGTAGTAACAGGGGCAGTTACAGCGTCAAAAATACTAAGCTGACCAGCGGTTGCTGTGCCAGTGACAGTAATACCTTTGATGCGGGTTCTAAACGGAACCATGATGCCACTACCGTTTAGGTGCGCTTGTTTTACATCGTATTGCATACCCATAATAATCTCCTAAAAGTTAAACAGGGGGCAAACCCCCTTAGAAGATTAGGCTGAAGCAGGGTTGGTTGTACCGTCTGCGCTACGAACAACGTATGCAATCACAACAGTCACAGCGCCAGTAGCCGAAGAGCCAGTAGCGGTGAATGTAACGAGAGCATCTGTCGAACCAGCGTTAGCGGCTACAGGAGCAAAAGTTGCAGCGGCTGTCTGTGGGTACACCCCAGCAGAAGTAATCGTCGCAGCGGCTGCGTAATCAACGCCAGCGATTGTCACTTTCAACGTGGTAGCCGAGGCAAACAGTGTCGATGTGATGAACTGCACAGAGGTAATACAAGCACCGGCAGGGATGGCACCAAGTGAACCGGTTAAACCAGCAACTTGTGCAGCGGTAAGGGGGGTTGTTTGAGCAACAATGGTTGCGCCCATGTTGCGAACTGTGCCAGCGGTTGTGCCGGTGGTATTTTTAACAGTGCCAAGCAGCCACGAGCCAAGATGTGAGGCGATACCCATAATAGAGTCCTTTATGCAAAAGTCCACTTACCATCGTTGCATCGTCTGCTGGGGCAGTTGGTAAGCATTGAAATCCCAGATGTTTATTTATACACCCTTGGTTGTTTAAACACAAGAGAAGAAATAAAAAAACCCCACCGAAGTGAGGCTTTTTGACCTACAGGTTATGCACCTGCTGAACCGTACATTCCGAGAGGATCAGACCACCCGAAGCTGTAACGCTCACGAGCCTTGTAGCGCACGTTGCCAGTATCAAAGTCACCATCCATCGAATTTGACAGGGGTGTACGGATAAAGTGCTTCATGCCGTTAGGCACATCAGTTGTCAAGAACCAGCCGTTGGTGTCGGTCAAGAAGTGGTTAATTGTGTAACCATCTGGAATCGAACCGTTGTTCTTGAGTGCGTTGATGTCGTTGTCGGTTGTGCCAACACGCAATTCTGTCTCGAGCAAACGAGTTGCAACGAACTGAAGTGCAGGAGGAACAATCAACTTCTTGGGCTTAGCAGCGATCAGCAGGCCACGCTCATCAGTCCATGCGGCGATTTGAATAACGGCGGCTTCCAAAGAAGTCTCGTTTAAATCTGCTGGGGTTGATGGAATGTTGCTGTTTGTGCCACCAGAAACCAAGGGGTGCGATGCGCTAAACAAAGGTTGACCATCGCCGCCAACATAGCCAGCGGTAAAGCCATTGTTCAACACGGCAGCAGCCTTGACTTGCTTGGTGTATGCCATGCCACGGGCCAATGCTTTGGTGTAACGGCCTGAAAGAGAATCGTAGAGGTTATCTTCGATTGCTTCTTCGGTCAGACTGAAACCAAGAGCGATTGTTTCGTGGTTGTAGCGAGCAGTCCAAGCTTCTTGAGCATTGTCATACGCAATTGCAGAACCTTCGTTCTTAACAGGTGCGGCTGAGAAGCCAGAAAGTTTGGTCTCTTCTTCAAAAGAACGCTCAGAAGTCTCTGTTTCGTAGATTTCTTTGTGTTCTTGACCGTATTGAGCGTACTCAAGACCGAACAAAGCGTTCAGGCCGGGAAGTAGCTCTTTTAATAGCTGGGCACGGGAAATAGCCATGATTTAGCTCCTATTAAGCGTATGCCAAACCAGTGGCGTTGTTGTATTGATGGATGCCAAAGTTGATCTTCACAATCACTTCTGAGTAAGTCGTAGCAGAGGTGGCTGATTCAGGAACAACATCAATGACTCGCACTGGGAAGGTTGCTGTCACAGCAGGCGAAGTACTCAAAACTGAGTAGTTCGAATTGCCAGTGGCAGTTGAACCAGCGGTTGCCAAGATTGACATGTTTGTGCCGATAGCGTTTTTGGTAACAGTGGCCATCGTAGTACCCGATGAGCAAACTGCAACTTGGAACAGCGTATCTGGATCGTCAGCAACTACGGCAAAAATCTTAGTGCCTGTTGCGATCTGTTGGCTGGCTGGGTAATACTGTTGTTGTTGAACTTGACCGGTTGAAGCGTTGGTAAAGCTCACACCAAGAAACACGCCGCAAGGTGTGTTAGCAGTAGTGCCAGTGTCTTTCTCGATAGTGCCGCCGATAACACGTTTTACGAAATCACCGTAAAAAATGTTAACGGCATAACCCGATGCAATCTCCATCTTGCGTGTCGCACCTGCAAAGACTTGACCGCCGATAAGATTGATGGGTTTTAGCCCGTAAGGGGCTGAAACGGTAGGATAGGCCATTTAAGACTCCATGATTAGAATTAGCTACTTGCCAACGCTAGTCGTAGTTTTTCGTTCTTTAAACAAAGGCATACGAGCATCGCTTTGGCGCATTAGAGTATTGTCAACAGCGTCCGTTTGAGCTTGGGTTTGCTTGGCGTAGTATTCACTACGTTGTGCAACAAATTCAACTGGCGTTTTGCAGAGCAATAAACCGCCGATCTCGATGTTGTCTTTAAAACGACTTGCGGGATCGACTAGCAGTTGAAACTGTGGCTGCTCTTCAATTGGAACTGGCTCCCATCCTTCTCTGAGCTTGGCAGAGAGGTTGCGTGGGTCGGCAGCGCCTTGAGTGGCAACTCGAATCCATCGATATGCGTACCCAGCCTGTTTGTCTGGCTCTGGAAGAAGTTCCGCAGGCATCCACTGCTTAGGGCGCTCTTGAAACTCTCTGGTACTCAAATCTCGTGTAATTTTTGCGTTTGACATCTTAGTTCTCCAGTTTTAAAACTTCACGGACATACTGTTCGGGCGTAATGCCGAGCTTTTTAATAAAAGCGGCTTGGGTCGTCGTTAACCTAACCTTTTTGGAGGATGTGGTGCGAGTCGCAGGAGCCACAACATTCGGTGATCGCTTTGTCCGAGTTTCGGACTCTGGTTCCCCAAAATTCTCTGCAAATCTTTTCCGCATTGTTTTGTCCAGCACGGAATAATACTCATCAGAACCCACCGGAACACCGTTACGTTTTAGCTTTTCATGTAAGCCAAGTGCCGCAGCAGTCATCTCTTCGTCTTGACCAAACCACTGGTTGCGCTCTTGCCACGCTAACGCACGATTGTCAGGACGAGGGGCCTGTTGACGAGGTTGTACTTCTTCTCTTTCTTCTTGTAAAGGGGGCAACTTAAAATTATTTACCCGATCCATCGCCATTGTTGCTTTAGTGATACGTTCTTGAGCCTCTAATTGAGCCTCAACATCACCCTCATCATAGGCTTCACGGTAGGCTTTTTTGGCCATTTCAAGCTGCATTTCAGTGTTGTTTTTAACAGCACTGACGTATTCTTCTTGGCCGCTAGAAAGCATGCTCTTAATGCGCTTGTTTTCTTCCATTAAGCGTTGAGTGGCCTCAATAGCCTCTTGACGCTCACGCAATGCGGCTTCTTTTTCACGACGCTCATCGTGATAAACCTTTTTGGCCTGTTTAAACTTCTCACGAACGTCACTGGAATAGCTTTCAAGCTCTTCTTTATCAAGCTTTTCTACTATTTCCTTTGGCATTGGCGAGCGATTGCGATCTTCTTCGGGAGTATCGTCCTCAATCTCAATATTTAGGCCTTCAGAACCCTCAAATTCAATTTGAAAGTCATCTGCTTTCCCCGATGAGATTTTTTCATCAGGAAATTTGTAATCATCATTGTTAAATTCAGGCATGGTGTGCCTCCTTATGCTCGTTTAATGCCACGGGGATCGTCAACTGTGAGTTCAACGTTATCTTCATTGATGACACGGAACTCTTTGCCGTGAATGATGAGTCGAGTGCCAATATTTGGGCGAACAACAATAAAATCGCCTTTTTTGCACCACGGCCCATTAGGGTAACGAACCTTATCTGTGTAGCAATCAGGCCCAAGATCAACCACAAACAACACGGTTGCCAAGCGCTCTTCATAAGTCAAGGTTTCTTCAGCCTTGATGAGGCCGCTCTCATATTCCTTTTCAACTTCTGGAATTGCACAAAGGATTTTGTACCCTTGGGCTTTAGGTAGTTGTCGAGCCTTGTCTTCGGCGGCTTCGTATTCTTCATCCTTGATGATGGTCGAGGTAAAAGAACCAACTACTCGTGGACTATCGGGATTTGAACCGATTAGTATTTCACTCATCTGCACTCTCCATGCGGTTTTTAAGGTCAATGGCATAGCTCTTTGCGGTAGAAAGACCTTTAATCTCCCCGCAAAGTCTTCGGTACTCCTCAAAGGTTTCAGCACGGCCTTCAGTGATAAACATTTGAAGCATATAAACTTTTTCGTCAATCTCTTTTGTCAAGATTTCAAAAACATCCATTACTTACCTCTTGATTTTGAGTGAATTCCAGAGATGTGCGATGCAACTTTTTCAGCAAATTCTTTGTTTCGCTGCGTTGCATCAATTCCCATACGCAAACCTTCTGCTTTTTGCTGAGCATCTAGTGCGTTTTTGTCTTGAGTGGCCTTTGCGCCAATCCTAATGCTGTCAAGAGTTCCCTGTTGGTCAATACGCTTGCGCTCAATGTCTAAAGATTGCATTTTGGCCTGAGCATCAAAGCGGTCTTTGGCCACTTTGCGGTCAATTTCAGCCTTTTTAAGCTGCATCTCAGCCTGCTGAAGTTGAACCATTGGGTCTTGAGCCTGCTGTTGAGCCTGCTGTTGAGCGGCCTGAGCTTGGTTGGTCTGTAAGAGCCTTTGTGCGGCTTGAGCCAGCATGGGAGCAAGACGAGCCTCAACTTCTGGGTCCATAAAGGCCTCTTCGCCGTCGTCATCCAACTGGGGCGGCAAGTTCATGCCAAGCTGTTTTTCAATCTCAACCCTGTAGCCAAAGCCTAAATGCTCAGCAATGTGGGCTTGCATGGCTCCCTGTAGGGCTTGAGCCTGCGGTGATTGACCGACAATGGCCACAACTTTTGGGTCCTGCATGGCCGAGGTGTGAACAATAATGTGCGCTTCGTGATCTTGGTAAGCAAACGCTTTTACGGGTTTGCCCATTAAGATGCATTGGTTTTCTGTTACGGGGTCTTGAGGTTTTTGATCTTCAGGTAATGGAACAAGCTTGTGAGCTTCTTTTAATCCAAGAACATCAAGCATCTGGCGATGCAACAACGGCATGTTGTAAAACTGCGGGCTGGTCTGAGCAAGTTGCAAGACCGCCTGATACTGAACAATCTTCTGCGCCATTGTGGCAGCATTAGGGTCAGAAACTGGAATTACTTCAACGTTTTGGTAATCAGACTTCTTGGCTTTGCGGCTTCCCTCGTCAGGCTCGTACGAATACTCCTCAGGAGCATTCTCAGCCATAATGTTTTTAATTAACTTCAACTCTTGTTTGAGAGAGAAGTGAACTCGAGCTTGAACTGCCGACATTACCTTGAGGGTGCGCTCAAGGATGGCAAGCGTTGTCCCTACCGGAGCTTGGCCAGACATGTCAGAGACGTTTAAATCGGCTGTGTTGGCAAAGTTTCGACCATCTTGAATGATCTGGTTTAACAGACCAATCAGGACTTGTGAAGGCTCTTTATAAGGCAACGGAAGAATGTTGTCTTTCATTGCCCCAGAGGCCACATCCACATCACGCCACTCACCCGGTGCGATTGGGGTGTCATCACCCTTAACTTTCATGCCACGAGATTTAAACCCGCCGGGCAAGTTAGAAAGCGTTCCAGCGTCAACCAATTGGCGAATAATTGATGTGCCAGATTTAGCATACGCACCAATTAGGTGGATTAAACCAAAACAATAAAAACCAAAGCCCGGAATGTAGCCGTAGTGAACAAAATGCTGACGCTTCAGTTTAAGGTCATCATTAGGCTTCCAGTTGCGTCGAATTGAAAGAACCTTAGCCGTGCCTTTTTCAATTGTGACAACATAAGGCAAAGCAATGCCAGTTGGCCCCTCATCGTCTTCATCTTCGTAACCGGGTAGGTCAATGTTGACATGCATCTCAAGAATCTTAAACCGATCATCAGCGGTAGCCCTAAAGCCAAGCTTTTCGGCAATCTTTTTCTCAACCTCGTCTAAGGTATTCTCAGGATCGCCAAGATCAATGTCCCGATAGAAGCCTTTGTGTTGCAGTTTTCGGATGTCATTTTCGGTTTTACGCATCACATGCGTAACACGCTCAGCCGAACCAAGATCACTTGCACCATAAGGAACAACCAAATCTTCTGCCGGAACAAAAAGAGATACTTGACGACCTAGTGCGGGGTCTTCATAGACCTTTTTAAATGCGTTGCCTGACAGACCAAGACCCCAAATAGCTCGCTCTGTTTCTGGGCGGTATTCAGGCATCTTTTCCGTCAGCTCATAGTTCATGTCTTCCTGAACACGCTGGGCCGCATCTTTCTTTTCTTGCGTCTCTTTGCCGATAATTTTTGTTTTGACTGGCCCCATAGCGGGGAAGATAGACATGATGGTTTCGGCTTGAAACTTGACGAGAGACTCAGCAAGAAGCGGATGATAAATTCCACAAGCACCCTCCCAAGGCTCCGAGCGTTCTTCAATTTTTAAACCAAGAAGCTCTAAGCCATCAACGTAGGTTTGAATCCAATCTTTCCGTGATGAAACATCATCTTCAAAGTCAGCAATTAGATCGCTTGCAATCAAAGCAAGTTCTGAATCGCTCATTGTTTCAGCTAAGTTTGCTGAAAAATCATCGCCTTCTTTGTCTGGAATAATTTCAATTTCTAAGCCACCAACCCCAATAGTGACTGACTCCGGGTCTTCAATCTCGATTTCAATTGGCATCTCATTCTCAGCCTCTTGCTCGATCCCCAGTGGTGCTTGATACAGTGCTTTGTCAATAGCCATAATGTGTCTCAATAGTACGCAGTCTTGCGTTTAAACTTAGGCTCATCCGGTTCATCAGAATCGATGCGAATAAACCCACCTTGTCGAAATCTCAACAACGCTTGACTGGTTGAGTCCACTAAGTCATCATGCTCGCCGTTTGGGAACGAAGCGCATTCTTCCATGACCTCTTCAGCCCACCGGGTGTCTGGACACCAAACATAGCCTGATGCAAACAAATCGGATATAGCGTTTACACGGGCTATCTTATCAGAACCCTTATTTGGTGTGTACTCTGAGAGGGGTATGCCAATCTGTCGAAGCTCATAAATCAAAGGCGCACCAGCAGCTTTTTTCTCAATGATTAAAGTGTCTGGCTGAAACTCAAGATAAAGCTCGTGCGCTTTCTTTTTAAGCTCAGGAAATTCCATGCGTTGTTTAAACGCATCAATTAGCATGATGTTAGCTACCGGAACACCTTCTTCGTTGTCACGATAAAAGATTCCCCACGTTGTGCAAGCCGAGTAGTCAGACCGAGAATTCTTTTCAAAAGCAGTGTCCCAAGACTGAATGATGTACTCGCAGAACGGGGCACGGTCTTCATCCCAAATCTGCCACATCTCTCGCTTGATGATTGCGCCCTCTTCTGAGGTTGGGTTCTGTTGGTACTGGGCTTCCCACTTACCAACGGCAATCTCAGCCTTAATGGCCTCCAGTTCCTTTTTAGACCAGAACTCAGGCCATAAAGGGTTTCCTGACGGGAGAAGGGCAGGGAACTCAATCGTCTCCCAAGTGTCTCCGTCACGCTTAATTGAGTTCTGAACAATCTGGCCTGTTAAGTCTCTTTTAGACCATCTGGTCATCACAACAATAATTGCCCCACCCGGCTGGAGACGCTGACGAGGACCTGAGCCGTACCATTCATACACCCTGTCGTAGACCTCAGGGTTGCCCTGCATGGCTTCTTGCTCGCTGTGCGGGTCATCAATGATCAAAAGGTCAGCGCCCTTACCGGTTACAGCACCGCCCACGCCGATAGCAAAGTAGTCGCCGCCCTTACTCGTGTTCCATCGCCCAGCGGCCTTGGAGTCACTCGAGAGCTTTGTTGGAAACACCGCTTGGTAATCGGGAGAGTTAACTAGGTTTCTGACCTTACGACCAAAACCAACGGCCAGTTCAGCGGTATGTGCGGTTTGAATGATTTTTTTTTCTGGGTACTTACCTAAAAACCATGCCGGAAGAAGATAAGACGCAAACTCTGACTTAGTGTGCCGGGGTGGCATGTTGATGATTAATCTCTTAAGCTCTCCTGAGGCAACTCTCTCAAAGGCATCAGCCATAATCTTATGATGCCGCCCGGGAATAAAAGCAGACCACATCTCAGTAACAAACGGCAAAAAACCTTCTCTGCACCGTTCAATCTTATCAGCCCTTAAAAGCTGGTGAATCTTAGCAATATCAGGAGAACTCGGGGGTAAAACATCCAAAAGCTTGATGTACTTAGCCACTTCATCACGAGTCAACAAACTCATAGCTTGTTAATCTGATCAACAGATTTATCACTAAGCTTTATTGAGCGAACCAAGTGAGGCTTTATCTCAATATAGCCCCCTTCCTGAAGCTTATGAACAAGCTTGTGAATGTTTGATTTGCTTCTCATTCCCAAGCCTTGTGCGATATTTAAATAAGACGGTGCGTAGCCTTTCATCTTGATGTAAAGCTCAATGAAGTCTAGGACCAACTTCTGCTTAGGAGTCATACGGCTTTGCCTTCTGATGCACAGCTTTGCTGTTTCTCATCGTCTTCACCAGCTCCCCAAGCACCACTAGGAGATGCGTTGTACCAAAACAGCGGGGTGCGTTCTCCCATGTAAGCACCGGCAATGTTGAAGTCAAAAAATTCCAAAGCCTCTTCCTCACTCATGTCAGCAGTCAATCGCTCGACAATCCTATCGGCACTGTAAAGCACTACAGGCTTCTCACCTCTGAATGTCAAACCAATGATGCAGTCATCATAGCCATCAGCAAAGAGAAGATCAGGTTCAATCTTGCTAAGCTTTTCTTTCAAAATATATATACCCCGGGGTGAACAGAATAGAAACGTTCGTAGGGGGTTATTCTATACAAAGTTTAAACAATGTCAAAGAATATTTTGGAAGGGGGTGGGGGAGAACGTTCGTATTGAAAGGGGGATGGTAAATGAATGTGTGGATCATAGTGTAGTGCTGGATGGGGGCCTGACCGGCCAAAACCCGGGGGTCGGGTGCGGTGGGTCAGCCGTAGCCAGATTCGTCATGCCATAGGGCAGCGCATAGCGTAGCGCAGCGTGTAAACAGCCATCGATTATCTGCATCGTGTAGCGTGATGACCGCTGCATCGATACGAACAGACTGTGCACCATGCATGACAGTTGTTTAAACAGAGGGTGTAAACGGTCAATGCTTTGTTGCTTGATCGAGCAGGGTCAGATGCTTACTCAACTCATCCTTCAGTTGCTCAGGTGATACCTGCTCAATGGTTTGATCGACCCTCTCGACAAACATACCCACAGCCTTCCCCATTAGCTCCAGTGCCTTGAGCTTTGATGACTCTGACTTCATGCTGCGACTATGCTCCAGTAGCTCGGTCATGATGTGACGGCGAGTCATCTGTGCATCATTTATGACAGCGTCCTCTGTACGAGCTAGGGCAGACTCCAACAAGTCTTTGACCTTTGGATTCTTCATCAGCCGGTTCGCATCCACTGAACTCGTGGCTATCCTGTCGCTCGTGACGTTGTAAGCCCTTCTGTAGGCCTCTGTGGCGCTTAAGCTTTGAGTGACTATGAGATTGCAGAATAGTCTTTGTTTACCTGTGAGTCTTCCCTTTGTTTCGCTCTTAACACCCCATACTTTTCCGTCTCTTGTCTTATGTGCGTGGGATGATTCGACTGCTGCTCGCAGTTGCTCGCCTGTGAACTCCGGCGCATCAAAAGCGAAAGGGTTGGCTTTCCCCTCGCCTATCATTTCCTCAGGCAAACCTAAATCCTCGTTAAAGACTTCCTTGGTCATGTCATCACCCCTATCAATAAAACACATACAAGTAGACTCGACCACCGCATTGTGGTACGACTGTTCGCCTACTGTTCATCCATCCAGTGTAGTTTAAACACCACAACCAAGCAAATACTTATCCACAGGCCACCAAAAAGTTATCCACAGAACGCATTAAATTCCACTTAGTTTATTTACGAGACCACCCAATGCACTCATGTGGACTTGCTAGATCGAGGCTTCTAGGGTGCTTTAAATGCGTTTAAACGGCCTGTACATAAACACAGTGTCATGTTTTATGGTTGTTTAACTTAGGCTGTCTGTTCGCACCTGTGGATAACTCTAGAACCCCTATTCACCGTGGTTACAGGGCAACAGTGAAAGCATGCAAATAAATAAAATGCTTTTGCATTTATGTTTAAACAGGATTACTATTTGTTTGTCGTTTGGTTCTAGGTCACCCACTTGAGACCGCCACCGACTAGCAGGGGTTCTAGGCTAACCATCCACAGCCGCCCCACATGGTTCTGAGCCACCAAGGTCTCAGTAGAGCAGAGCAGGGGTTGCCACCCTGCAAGAGCTTCGAGTCACCTACTTAGGTGGCTGTGTAGAACCTCTCCCATTCACAGGTTCAATCAGTCATCAGGCAAGGCACGAGACAGTCGCAACCACTGACTGCTGAGATTAGTGTCGAGAGTATCCCGACAGCATCTACTGGGTGCTGTCTGATTTACTTTCAAACCTGAGGAGCTACACCATGAAATGGGATTACATCACCAAGCAAGCCACCGCAATCAAGCCCAGTTGGTCGAATAAAGACCGTGTGCTGTTTCACTACTTCAACCCCAACGGCGTTGCCTGCGAAAAGATCAAGCTTGATCGTCAGATCAGCGACTTGGTAGACCAAGACAAGTGCAAGACCGGCGCACTCTACGCTCACGGCTCACTGAACAGCTTCTATGTCGATGAGCTACGCAAGCTGATCGAAAAGAAAAGAGTCTGCGACTTCGACTCTTGGTACTACGCTGAAGAGCTTAAAAAGCAGAATCAAACCACCCGTGAATTCATCGCACGAGTCACGGCCTGAGAGTTAACCGGCAGGGCTTTATGAGAGCCTTGCCTGATTCACTTTCAACCACCCTGAGGATATCGCCATGACCAACGAAGAAATTATCGACCTGTTCGATAGCACCAACATCACTTTGGCTGAGCTTTCAGCCATCACCGGCAAGTCGGTGAAACAACTCAAATCCCTTTTAACTGGAGGTGCGCTGTGAAGACATCACCCATCATCCGCCTGATCAATGAGGACAGGCTCAACGGCCTGATCCGTGACTTTGTCAATGTCGATAATGCTTTGGCCTACAAGGCTCAGCAAGACAAAGGCCTGTGGCTTAGGTACGAGATCGACTGCGGTATCGACTCCGCCTATTTCCGTGTCATTGAAAACCTGCTTGTCACCCTGTTAGAAACACTGGAGGCTCACCATGCTTAACGACTACTACAAGTACACCATCGCCACCCACTTCCTGAGTGCGCTCATGAATTCTGACTGCTCGGGTTTGACTGACGAAGACGAACGTCAACTGAACGTCTTCCTAGACAATCTGCCTGATGATGCGGTCAACTCGACTCACTCATCTTGGGACTACGGTGCGCCTTTTGAGGGCACTGACTTCGCACGGTGTGATGTCTGCGACCTTTATGCAGACTGCATGACTGTAAAGCTTTGGTTTCACAACGCCAACATCGAATCAATCACTGGATCATGACCATGCAAGAGCTAATCGACTTGATCATTGACGCTGCCGTGCTGTGCGTCCTGACTGCTGCCATCCTGTTTACCCTTTCCCTTTTCTAGCAATACTGACGAGACCTGACGGGTCGAAACGGGCTTATGCCCGTCTATTGCAAACCACTGGAGGCTTATCCAATGAATAACGAACGCCGCAAGTCAATCAACACCCTAATCAACCTTATCGATGACGCTCGGTCACAACTCGAGGCCATCAAAGACGAAGAGCAGGAGGCCTACGACAACCTCCCTGAAGGCCTTCAACAGGCTGAGCGTGGGCAGGCCTCAGAGCAGGCCATCTCGTGCCTTGAGGATGCCATCTCGTCACTCGAAGACGCTGTCAGTTCACTAGAAGAGGCTGCACAATGAAGAACATAATCAAAACCCTGTCGGCATGGTTCAAAAAGAACTACGCCCCCTATGCGGTTCACATCGTTCCCCTAGACCGTAGGCATGATAGTCAGGTTGTCTACGCTTGGTCACGCACTGAGGCCATCGAGTGGGTTGCCTGTTCCCTTCGGGATGACAACGTCTACATCGTGCGCCGTGCCTGTAAGGTTCAGAGGCATAAGCTCATCGCTTCCCGTGCCGCCGTGGTCGAGGTGACTCATGAATAAATGGGAAATTGAACCCGTCCTGCCGCCCTTCGAGGTGTGCGGTTACCTGTGTGAGGTCAAACGGCATGACCGCCTCGGCCACCTGTGTGGCTATGTGACCGTGCCCTTTGGGCATCCGGCCTACACCCTGACCTACTTTGACCCCCTGCTTGAGGGCATCGAGGTACACGGTGGCCTGACGTTCTCGAACCACGGCAAGCATGGCTTCGACTGTGCCCACGGTTGGGACTATGTGCCCACTGTGGACTCATCGCTGAAGAGCCTAGGCCACGCATCAGACTCGCCTATGTCGAGCGCATCAAATTACAAGACCCTCGGCTTCGTGGTTGATCAAGTGATCAGCCTCGCCGTTCAACTTAAAACCCTTGAGGTTCATCATGACTCGTGAAGACTGGATTAACTCGTTTATCGCTGAATTTAGGCCGGTGTTTGACTCTGCCGGTTTCCCCCTGCCTGCCAAGATACGGGGCACTTGTGGTTTCCCTTCGACTAAGGCTCGAAGCCTTGACCGTGCCGTGGGTGAGTGTTGGTCTGACAAGGCCTCGTCTGATTCTCACTTCGAGATACTCATCTCGCCTGTGGTGTCTGAGCCGTTCGAGGTGGCAGGCATTCTCGTGCATGAGCTATGCCATGCGGCCACTGACGGGGCAGGCCACAAAGGCCGCTTTGTACACGCCGCTCGTAAGCTTTTGCTTGAGGGCAAGCCAACGGCTACTGTCATAGGCAAGGCCTTTAAAACGACCTTTGGGGAACTCGTAGACTCGCTTGGG
>JGI24890J29729_1000902_pt1 | contig 15605 bp, 22 predicted proteins | sample FreactcultureFD7_FD_29729 | JGI IMG/M metagenome (IMG submission 29729)
CCAATACAATAAATCAATCTTCTCGGGCGACACTTCATCGCAAATTGACTTCACCTCAGACAAGAACCCCGCCAGTTCCTCGCCCCCAATCGAGCCTGATGTATCTATGCCCACTAGGATAGAGCCTACCTTCTCAGAGTAAGACGACGGCATGATAATATCGCTACCGATATACCGCTTGTGCAAACGCTTCCATGTTGTTTGGTCTTTACCTTGAGTAGTTGTCTTAACAAAGTCACGCAGAGCTTCCTTCCAATCAATCTTAGGAGTAAGTAAGTCCTGCAATTCTCTACTAACACCGCCTTTCATCTTGCCTGCTAAGATAGCACCTTGACGCAAAGCCTTCTCAATCTCATTGGCAATCTCTTCCTTGTCGGCTTCGCTTGCGTTCTCCCAGTCATGCTCATCAAAGCCCCCACTTCCATCACCGCCCTGACCATCATCACCATACTCTTCTTCGAGTAAACGAAAGACCTGAGCCGTATCCATGCCACGATACTTCTCATCTATCAAGCCCATGATCTTGCCGTCTTTATCCATCGGCATTTCAACATCATAGCCCTCGGGGTCATAGTCACGGATTTGTAGATTGATAACAAAGTCACACGCTGCGTTAGTCAGTTGTGCGTTCTTCTTATGTAACTTCTCCCACACAACAAGATGACGATAAGCCTTGTGCATATTCTCATGCAGTATCACAAAAGCTAAAGCCTTGTCAGTTAGACTATCTACAAAGGCACGACCATAGATAACATCGAGACCATTTGTTTTAGCAGTCGGCGTCGTGTCATCTACTGCCACCTTGCCTACCATAAACAAACCCGAGAACAGACAGAAGTTTTTATGCTTCATCAGTTGCACATGGGTTCTCTCAATGCGTTGTTCTGCTGTTAATTTACTCATCTAACACTCCTCAAGAAATCTATAAACAAAGCTACCCAATAGAATAGCCACCATTGCCACGCTACATCAGCTTCCATAAAGAAAAAGCCTACGAATACATATAGTATTAACATGTAACCCCCTTAGAATAAATACTGATTAACACGCATCCAATCCACAAAGGACTGACTTGTAAGGAACAGCTTCTTCTTGTCGTCGTTCTTCATACCAGTAAGACAGAATACAGACTGTAACTCTTTAGGTGTCCGCTTCAAATACTCAAAGAACTTCCCGATAGTCTCACGATCTACACGCTGAACCGCAGAGAAAGCTAGTAAACACAAAGCTGCGGGTGAACTTGGAACCTGTGCCGTTGTCGGGGACTTCACAATATCTTCCCACTTCGGAAGGGAGTCGGCGACTTCAACGAACGCCATCAAATCTCTCGCTGCGGGGGCACCGATCGTACCTTCCAACGCACACACAGTAGCATTAGTCGTTACACCTGCTCGAGCCTTAAGAATGTTGCTTGCTCTAGCAAGACTGCGTGGTGATACAAAAGACTTCTGTGCTTCCTTTGGGTTGAAGATATACTTATTGCCTGATTGTGCAGGGTCAAGGTATGAGGCTAGAGCATGAGGTGTTTCCTTAACCCAAGCGAGAACCTCGGGTGCTACCTCGTTGTCGATAGCCCATGCCCCCCATGAGTCAGCATCAATCGAACCATCAGGATTAAAACCAGCATGAGGTTTTTTAACTTGCACGACAGTCACACGATTTCTAGAGTGAGCCATCATGTTATCGCCCACACCATCTCCTGTGAAGTTACCCGCCGTTACTACAATATCCTGTGGGTGTAGCGGAATACCCATAATCATGCGTGGTTCATTAAGCATTGGGTGTAGCATGTTCTTGACTGCGGTATGAGCCTTAGTAAACTCGTCAATGAAGATAACCTTTGGTTCGTCAAGATGAAAGCCCCATTGTTCGTTAGGGTATATGCGGGTAGTCTTGGTGCTGTGGTCAGGGATTGGAATACCTAGCTCGCCTAGCTCGATATTTGGTGCGTCAATGTAAATGCCCTTGAACCCTGTGCGACGGACAATGTTCTTAAACATACTGGTTTTGCCTACCCCTGGCTCGCCTACAAGATGGCATGTTCCGTTAGCACCAAGAGATAGAATGAGGTTTTCTGCCTCGGTAAGAGTTGCTACTTTTTGCATAAATACTTCAGACATGGTTACTTCCTTTCGTTGTTTTAATTAACACCATCTGACACCATTGTCAGGTAGTGGCACTGCTTACAAAAAATACCTAGCGTTGCGATCATAGAACGGTACACCGATATCAATAGCTTCTTTGTGGAATACAGAATCTTTGAACCGATACCTGAGTATCTCAGTCATACCTCGTTCAAAGTCATTCGTGTTGCAATTACCATTCCAACCAAAGCCATGCCCGATCTCAACCGCAGCTTTATACGCAATTTCTAAGTTGTCGGTGTCGATAAACTCGTCAATCATGTTAAATACTCTACCTCGGTTTGCTACCATCGTATCGTTCTGCCACTTGGAATAAGTGAACTGATAGTGGTACCAATTATTAGCACCGCTGTCTTTCTTCTCAGGTATAGAGGTATCAATGCCGTACATGGCTATGCCGTAGTCAATGAACTTTTTATAGTGCTTGCGAATCTTGTTCATCTCCTTGCGGTTTGCTCGATACTTGTATTCCTGAACGGGATTAAGAGGTTGCATTACTCTAGCAGGGTAGGGTAGCTTATCAATTTCTTCCGTTGGCTCGAGCATAAGTCCTTCACTTGTCATTAGATAAGACTTACCATCTTTAGTTCTAAAGTAAGGTTTGCCGTTGTATGAATACAGATCACCATAGCCCTCAGCCACCGAATAATTGATCGTTGCGTTGATGGTCGGCGAAGAATACCCACCAGTTTTTACAAATAATCTGCCATCAGAGAACCACTCTATGTAGTCACTCCCCCATAGGTTAGCCGTATAGCTTTCTATGTATTGACCCAACCACCCATCTTCCACCACCCGCCAATGTTTTTGGATAGTGCGGTCGGCGTAATACCGATTCCTACCCAATGGTCGTGTGTCCTCAGTTCTACCCCTGATAGGTTTAGTCATGTCCCATTTGTTTTTAGCTTCATCAAAGCTATGCAGTTGGTATAACCCTGCACTATTACCGAATCCCCATGACATATTAGAACCCCTTTCCGATTAAGATTAAATAAAAAATATACATTGCTAGAGCAATGATAGGCAACATCACAATAAAGCCACTACAAAACTCGATCAAGTCCTCTAACTCAGACTTCTGCCGTTGTATTGAGCAAGCGTAGGTAGCGTTGCGTTTAGCCTCGTCCCATGTGCGTGGGAGTGGGCGTAGGTTTTTCTCAAGTGAACTCATGGATTTCTCCGTCATTCCATTTGTTATTAAAGTCGGCTTCTGAGTCGAGTATGGGTAGAGCAAGGGCTTGTTTGTGTCTTTCGATTTGCTCGTTTAACTCGTCCATAGTTTCTCCGCCAACAAAACTGTTGCAGTATCCGCATGGTTTTCCTTCGTTGTTGTAATAGACTTCTTGAACCTCGAACCAGTCGCCACCCCATTTATCCTGAGGCATCTTGACTATGCGTAGATTCCAAAAGCTTCTTGGTTGGTTGTCGGTTTCGGGTTCTTGGGTTTGGGCGTGCTGGATTTCATCGTCGCCTTCGATTGCTTTTAGGGCTTCGAGTCTGTCCTCGGTTGTGAATGTTGTCATGCGTTTTCTCCTTCGTCTAGGTTACGTTCGTCTTCTACTGCACCCAAATAGCCGTCTACTTCTGAGGCTACATAGTTAGGAATGTTGCTAAGTTTTTCTCTTTCGCCATCTTCCCACTCCACTTCAATCGTCCACCACACTATCTTCTTCATTTGCCACACTCCTTTTCATGGTCAATGATTGGGTTTTTAAATTGGTCTGTTACCAGACTAGGTAATTCTCTGTGTTGCTCTAGCCTATCCTGATGCGGGTGTGGGCTAGGTTTAAGTGGCTTATGCGGTGCATGGATTATGGGTTGTGCCACTTTGGGTATATCAAACTGCGGTAAAAATACTTTCTTCACATTGATTCTCCTTGTAATGCTTTCAACTTCGCTTTTGCTAGGGCAAGCGAGGTATAGCCCTGTGCTACTTCTTCATACTGTGCCATGCTAAATGGATTTTGAATGGGGTCGGCGTCGGCGGTTAGGGCTTTTAGCCTTTTCTCCATTTCGCCTACGATCTCCAGCAATTCATCTATGCGGTTGCCTTTGTAATAATCAGTCATTCCTCACTCTCCCTAAAATATCTTCCTTCAAACCCTGCCATGAACCCTGCCTTAAAAGCATTTTGAATAGCAATCTCGGCGTGTCCTGTGTATTTTCTAGCCCATACTTCCTTGCGTTGATACGCTTCCCATTCCTTTTTCATAATCCTCGCCATTGTTAGGTAGTTGTCGGTTTCGTGTTCGTTAATCATTGCTTCTTTAAGTTTGCCCATTATTCGTTCCTTTCGTATGGGTTGCGTGGGTCTAGCTTTATTCCAAAGGCATAAAACAAAGGGTTGGCTTCCACGATCTGACTTCGCTTGTCAGCTAGTGTCGGCGTTTCTTTTAGTTTTTGAAGGAAGGCGTTGCTACCCATAAAAGGGTTAGGTAATACTCTGCTACCTTTTGTTCTGATGGTTGTCATGTTGTCCTCTTGGGGTTGAGTTGTTTTAATAGTTCTAGGTCGGTAATGACCATATAGTTGCTTTTGTTCATCGGGGCTATTGTTCGGGAAAGCATTTTGGCTTGTGCTTCTAAGTCGCCACAGGCAAGGCAGTATTTATATCCGAGGGCATAGCGACCATTACTTACTGAGTCTCCACAGCGTAGGCACATCTTCATATCGTTCCTTTCGTTTACACCGCCTGACATAGACTGTCATTTGGTGGGTTGGGTTGATTGGGTGAAACATTGGGATTGTTGTGTACGAATTTCTACTATACCTCTATTATACCCCAAGTAGTTTACATTGTCAAGTTTAGGTGGAACATTATGGGGGGTTGATTTGTTCTGTTAATGTTCTAGTATTGTTCGAAAGGGCAGAACATTGCAAAAGCCTTGTAGTATAAGGACTTCCTGTCTATTTATTTATATTGTTCTAAATGTTCTAATGTTATATATTTTAATAAGGGACCCTATGAGAAATATCCTGTATAACTCTAGCACCATACGAAGGGGGTCTTTGGATTGCAAAATTTAAAAGTGCTAATTAAAAGTCGGAACAAAAGGAACATTGTACAAAGCCCTGTTTATAAGGCTCCCCTCGGAACATTAGGTGGAACATTGTTTAAAAAAGCCGAACAAAGCTACTGCGTTGCGTTAAGCACCCTCGTTGCGACATGACCAGTTCCCTAAGTGAACGAAGTGAGCAAAAAAAGAACAAATAAAAAAAGAGCCCCGAAGGGCTCTTGGACTAACCTAACAACTTAGCGATCTTATCTAGCGTAGCTTTATTATTGCAACTACGGATAGATTTGCACAATGCGTCTTTCTGTGGGGCTAGAGCTTCATTGGCTTTCTTATCGAGAGCCTTAGATTCAGCCTTAGCTTTAGCAGTAAGCAATTCCAGCATTACATAGTCATTCTTAGCAGTAGCATTGGCGATAGCTTGGTGAACATCTTGCTTTGCTTCGCTTAAAGCCTTGCCGACAGCCTGATCTTTAGCCAGCTTGATCTTAGCTTTTCTCTCGGCTTCTGCTATTGCTTTAGCATTGACAGCTTTAGGAACGGCATTGAAACCAGCACGCTCATAGGCACGACTCCAAGCCTTATCAGCAGTATTACGCTGGAAATCCTCGAGCCCTTCGTAAGCCATGTATTCCTCGACAAACACAGAACGCACATCAGAATACCAAACAAACGAGGGCAACTTAGTAACACTATCAACCCCGTTACGCTTTAGCAATGCCGACAACTTAATGGCAACGCTGTTAAGCAACTGTTTACCAGCTTGCTCTTTGCCCTCACCTTCCGACCAATCCGACGCACAAGCAGACAGGATTGACCGATCAGACGAAGTAACCGAAGTATTAGCCACCGCAACGACAGGAACAACTGAACCCTGAGCATTACGATCTAAGCCACCAACAACCTCAGCAAACACATCAACGATTTGATTCGACATAATAAACTCCATTCACATAAGTAAGATTAAGAAACCACCACATGACAACCTAGTCAGATAGTGGAATGAACTAGGTTTGTATTCCTGATTCATTAAATACAGTTTAACACAGTCAAATATAATAGGGGATTCTTGGACACGCATTGATGATCTAAGCCATTGATTAGCCTAAAAAAAATCGACTTCGCTCGCTTCGCTCGGCATAAGATAGCGTAGGGCAAATATCGGACCAACCCCGTAGACCCACCTATACCCCACCCCACGCTTTTACAAATATGGAACCAACGGAGAGATATACACTAGGATATGCACGGTACATACTTAATTTTTAAAAATTACCCCCCACCCCCCTTAATTTGTTTATATACAACACATAGCGTACATTGCTAGAATAAGGTACCCCTATCAAAACTTTACCTCCCCTACCCCCGGGGGGTATATAAAAAATTTAATAAAAACAAAGCCTTACAAAGAAAAAGTGCATGAAACTTTAATAAAACAAAGCTTATATTGCACTGCAACAAATGTGTGATATACTACACAAATCATTAACCCATATTAGGAGAAACCCTATGTTTGATTTTGTTAAAGTAACCAAGCAATACGAAGAGTTAGCTGAGCGTATTAAAGAAGTAAACGAGTTCTGGATTAATTCAGTAATCTCAAGCCTCAAGCAGCTAGTAAAATAAGGGTAAACCCTAGGGGACTTAGTGTCCCCAAACCGTAAAAATTGTGTAGTAAACTATACAAAACGGGGGGCTATGGGATGAAGTTCAGTATAAAAAAGGTGGACATCAGAAACCAGTCGATGGTTAATGTGCTGATGTTTCTACAAAAACAAATACTACCAGCCGACAGTCCATATAAACCAGATCGAGGGCATTGGTGGATTGCCTATGCCGAGTGTGGTAAGCCCGTAGCTTTTGCAGGATTGGTGCGTTCAATTCGTTGGGGTGATACAGGTTACTTATGCAGAGCAGGTGTGCTTGATAACTTCACAGGTAACGGATTACAAAAGCGTTTAATTAAAGTTCGCTTAGCACAAGCAAAGAAACTTGGCTGGTCGTGGTGTATTACAGATACAACAAATAATCCCGCAAGTTCAAATTCTCTTATATCATGTGGCTTTAAGATATACAGACCCGGCCAACCATGGAGCTGGAAGCACTCAATCTATTGGAAATATAAGGTAAATCCTAATGCCATACAAAGATCCGAGCGAAAGAAAAAGAAAGCACAAGGAGTACAGCCGTAAGCATTACGAAGCTAATAAAGAAAGAATAAAAGCAGAACAGTCAGAAAAAAGAAAACAGTTTAGGGGAGAGTGGGATATATTTAAACGTACACTTAAATGTACAAAATGCGGATTTGCCCACCCAGCAGCGCTAGATTTTCATCACGAAGACCCCAGCAAAAAAGAAGCAAACATTCACCGACTATTATCTAATGGGCAGTATTCCAAACTGGAGAAAGAACTAGAGAAGTGCATTGTTCTATGTTCCAACTGCCACCGCATCCACCACTACGATGAAAAAGTGTTACACTCGGGCTAATTACAACCAACCTGTATTCAAACAATGCCGGTAAATGTAGAGCCAACTGACGAATATCCTGTACCCCAAAAGGTCAAGACACAACCTAGCAAATCGCATTCAGATAATCTGCGTGCTAAAGCCAATACGGCAATGCTACTAAAAGAGCTAGATGCCGATCTAGGCAGCCCAACTGAAGAAGAAAAGCAAGAAGCGCTTGAATTGTTCATGCAAGTTGATGGAACTCCGCCCGATAGAGATACCCAAGCTAAACAAAGTGAAAAAGCAGTACAGCCGGGGATAGCTTTAGCTCTTGGAGGATACATTTCGCACTACGACCAGCAAGTCATTGCCGACAAGATACAACTTCGGAACATTGCTATCAACCGTTTACTAGAAATGAGCCAAGATGATGACCAAAAGATTGCTATTAAAGCAGTGGAATTGATTGGTAAAGCATCCGATTTGTTTACAGACCACCAAGAAATCACTATTACACATAAAAATAGCGCTGAACTGCAAGAAGCTATCCGTGAAAGAATTAAACAACTCATGGAAATGAACACTATAGACATTACTCCCAAGGCTAAAAAGCTAACAAAGTCGCTAGATAATGATCCAAAAACAATTAACGCCGACTGAATTAAAAGAATTAGAGAAAAGCCTGGGCAAAATGACCGATGCCCAGCTAAGGCTGTTGCTTGCAGAGCTAGATACGACCGTCGATGCTAAGAGCAAAGAGAATTGTCAAGAAAAATTCATGGATTTTGTACATAAAGTGTGGCCAGACTTTATTGATGGAGCACATCACGCAGAAATGGCCGCTGCGTTTGAAAGGGTCGCCAATGGCGAAATTAAAAGACTTATTATTAACATGCCTCCTCGACATACTAAATCAGAGTTTGCGAGCTATTTACTTCCTGCTTGGTTCTTGGGTAAATTTCCGAAGAAAAAAGTTATCCAAACCTCTCATACTGCTGAACTTGCCGTTGGATTTGGACGAAAGGTTCGTAACTTGGTGGATTCAGACGTATACAAGTCTATATTTCCAGGGGTGGGGCTTCAGAGCGACTCCAAAGCGGCGGGTAGATGGGCCACAAATTCTGGAGGTGACTATTTTGCGATCGGTGTTGGGGGCGCTGTTACAGGTAAGGGAGCTGACATCCTCATTATCGACGACCCACACTCAGAACAAGAAGCCGCTTTAAGCGAAAACAACCCAGAGGTGTATGATAAAACGTATGAATGGTATACATCAGGCCCTCGTCAGCGTTTACAGCCAGGTGGCTCAATTATTATAGTGATGACCCGGTGGTCTAAGAAAGATTTGACTGGGCAAGTCGTTAAATCAGCCATGCAAAGAAGCGGCGAACAATGGGAAGTTATTGAATTTCCTGCTATTTTGCCTGACGAAAAGCCTTTATGGCCTGAATTTTGGAAACTATCTGAATTACTTGCGTTAAAAAATGAATTGCCTAATGGCAAATGGATGGCGCAGTACATGCAGTCGCCGACATCAGACGTTAGTGCTATTATTAAACGAGAATGGTGGAAAACATGGGAAGCAGATCACCCACCTTACTGCGAATTTACTATTCAGAGCTGGGATACAGCGTTTTTAAAGACTCAACGGTCAGACTATTCAGCTTGTACGACTTGGGGAGTGTTTTATCAACCAAATGACAGGGGAGTTGATGTTCCGAACATTATCTTGCTAAATTCATTTAAACAACGCATGGAGTTCCCAGAACTAAAAGAAACAGCATTGCGACACTATAAAGAATGGGAGCCTGATGCACTAATTGTGGAAGCAAAAGCATCTGGGCAACCGCTAGTATTTGAATTACGGGCGATGGGCATACCGGTACAAGAATACGTACCATCCAAAGGTAATGATAAAATAGCTAGACTTAACGCTGTAGCGGACATATTTGCGTCTGGGCGGGTTTGGGTACCTGCAACAGCTTGGGCGGATGAATTAGTAGAAGAAGTAGCAAGTTTTCCTTCCGGCGAGCACGATGACTTAGTGGACTCAATGTCTCAAGCTTTATTGCGTTTCCGTAGGGGTGGTTTTATTCAGCTAGATTCTGACGAAGAAGACGAGCCACTGCAGTTCAGGTCAAAAAGAAATATGGGCTATTACAACGTATAGGTAAAAAATTATGGCAATGGAAAAAGGTTTATATGCAGCCCCAATGGGTATCGAAGATGCGGCAATGGAAGAAGAGCCCTTGGAAATTAGTATCGAGGATCCAGAAGCTGTTGATATTGAAGCGGGCCCTCTAAGCATTCATATTGAACCTGGCGCTGAATCTGGCGAAGACTTTGGTGCAAACCTTGCTGAGTTCCTTGGCGCCGACGTGTTAGAAGAATTGGCTAGTGATTTGCTAGGTGACCTTGATGAGGACATCTCCTCACGTAAAGATTGGATGCAGACCTATGTTGATGGCTTGCAGCTTCTAGGTATGAAGATTGAAGAGCGCACTGAGCCTTGGCCTGGTGCTTGCGGTGTTTACCATCCACTCCTCTCTGAGACCCTTGTTAAATTCCAAGCTGAGACTATCATGGAGATTTTCCCAGCGCATGGCCCCGTCAAAACAACTATCATTGGTAAAGAGACGCAAGAGAAGAAAGATGCAGCCGAGCGTGTCGAAGCTGACATGAACTATGAATTAGTTGAGCGCATGGAAGAGTATCGCCCTGAGACAGAAAGAATGTTGTGGGGCTTAGGTCTATCTGGTAATGCGTTTAAAAAAATCTACTTTGACCCAAGTTTAAATCGTCAAGTAGCTATGTTTGTTCCCGCCGAAGATTTAGTTGTGCCTTATGGCGCATCATCATTAGAGTCTTCACCACGTGTAACCCACATCATGCGTAAGACCAAAAACGAAGTCCGTAAGCTCCAAGTAGGTGGCTTTTGGCGTGACGTTGATTTGGCAGAGCCTGTCGACGCATTTGATGAAGTTGAAAAGAAAATTGCAGAAAAGATGGGCTTTAGAGCATCAACCGACGATCGCTATAAGATTGTTGAGATGCAAGTTGATCTTGACCTAGAAGGTTATGAAGATCTTGATAAAGACGGTGAACCCACCGGTATTGCGCTTCCATATATTGTAACTATTGAGAAGTCTTCGCAGACCGTGTTGGCAATTCGCCGAAATTGGAAAGAAGATGATGAAAATAAAGAAAAACGTTCACACTTTGTGCACTATGGTTACATTCCCGGTTTTGGCTTCTATTGTTTTGGTCTTATTCATCTTATCGGTGCGTTTGCTAAATCAGGTACTTCCATCCTCCGCCAATTGGTTGACGCTGGATCACTTAGCAACCTGCCAGGTGGCTTTAAGACCCGTGGCTTGCGTACAAAAGGCGATGACACCCCAATCGCACCAGGAGAATTTAGAGATGTGGACGTGCCGTCCGGGACCATCAGGGACAATATCGTTCCCTTGCCTTACAAAGAACCATCAATGGTTCTCGCTGGTCTCCTAGATAAAATTATTGAAGAAGGTCGTCGCTTTGCTTCCGCAGCCGACTTACAAGTATCCGATATGAGCGCTCAGGCGCCTGTGGGTACAACGCTTGCAATTCTTGAGCGTACTCTAAAAATTATGTCCGCAATACAGGCCCGCATTCACTACTCGTTAAAGAAAGAGCTTTGTTTGTTGCGTGACATAATTCGTGACGACACACCGGAAAAATACGACTACGAACCAGATGTTGGTAAACGTACAGCAAAACGTGCTGACTACGACATGGTTAATATTATTCCTGTGAGTGACCCTAATGCTGCAACAATGAGCCAAAAAGTGGTTCAGTATCAAGCGGTTATGCAGTTAGCTCAAGGCGCCCCACAGCTTTACAACATGCCTTATTTGCACCGCCAAATGCTTAATGTATTAGGTATTAAGAATGCGCAAAAGCTCGTAGCATTACCAGAAGATATGAAGCCGACGGACCCTATTACAGAGAACCAAAATATTCTCATGGGCAAACCTGTAAAAGCTTTCTTATATCAAGATCACGAGTCGCACATTATTACGCACCGCTCTGCCATGCAAGATCCAAAGATTGCTCAGTTGCTAGGTCAAAACCCACAAGCACAAACTATGATGGCTGCAATGCAGGCCCACATTAACGAACACATCGCATTTGAATATCGCAAACAAATGGAAGAAGAAATGGGTACCGAGTTGCCATTCCATCCAAGCGACGCAGAAGAAGATCAGGCTATGCCACCAGCAATGGAAGTTCATATCTCTCAGCTGGCTTCCAAAGCATCCCAAGTTATTTTGCAAAGAGACAAAACCCAAATGGCTGCTCAGCAAGCACAACAAGCTGCGCAAGACCCAATTGTCCAAATGCAACAACAAGAACTCCAACTCAAGGCGCAAGATGTTCAACTCAAGCAGAAGAAAATCGCCGCCGACGCTGCAGCAAAAGCCGACCAAATTTCTCTCGAGCGCTTACGTATCATGTCGCAAGAGAAAATTGCCGGTATGCAGATTGGAGCAAAAGTCCAAACCGATAAGTCTAACCTTGCCGCAAAACAGCATGCAGAGGGCTTACGGTTGGGAGTAGATGTAGCAAAGTCTAAAGATCAGATTGCGCTACAAGCATCACAAGCAGTAATTAACCATGAGCAAGCAAAGCAACAAATGCAAAACTCACAAAAGCAGCCAAAACAAACCCCAAAAGGTGAAGAATGAACGCTCTAGAAGTGTTAGTGAAGCAAATTGATGAAAAAGTAGAACAGATCCAAGACTCCGTAGTAACAGGGGCGATGGAAAAGATTGAAGACTACAAAAAAGCGTGTGGCGAGATTCGAGGTCTGCTAGTTGCCCGTGGATACGTATTAGACCTCAAAGACAAAATGGAGAACTCAGATGAGTGAAATCCTTATCGGCTCAAACCCCGATAACCCGCAGGTAGTAGGAGTATTAAACCTAGAAGCAAGTAACGAAGAGAAAGCAAAGCAAGTCCCAACCCCATCTGGCTACCGCATTATGTGCGCAGTTCCAGAAGTAGAAGAGACTTATGAAAGTGGAATTATCAAAACTGATGCCGCAATTAACTTTGAAGAAAAGCTAGCAACAGTCCTATTTGTAGTAGCGTTAGGACCGGATTGTTATTCAGACAAAGACCGCTTTCCATCAGGACCATGGTGTAAACAGGGCGATTTTGTATTAGTCAGACCAAACTCTGGCACAAGACTGCTTATTCATGGCCGTGAATTTCGTATGATTAACGATGACTCTGTGGAAGCCGTAGTTCAGGACCCACGTGGCATCAAACGTGCTAACTAGGAGAAATAAATGGAACAATACAAGTTTCCCGATGAAATTGAAGAAACTAAGGGTAAATCCTTAGAAATTGAAGCTGATGAAGGCTTTGAGATTGAAATTGAAGACGATACGCCCCCAGAAGACCGCAATAAGGCTCCAATGCCTAAAGAAATTGTGGAAAAACTGGAATCTGCAGACGAAGAAACTGAAGAATTAGACGCAAAAGCTCAAAAAGAACGCCTTTTACAGTACAAAAAGGTCTGGAATGATGAGAGACGGGCTAAAGAAGCAGCCGAAAGAGAACGACATGAAGCTATTAATTTAGCTAAAAAAGCTCTTGAGGACAACAAAAAACTTCGTGAACTGTATAGTACGGGCGAAAAAACCTATATGGAAACGGTGCAAAACTCTGCAGTACTAGAGTTGCAAAACGCACAACGTGACTATAAAGAAGCCTTAGAGTCGGGTGATTCAAATGCAATCGTTGAAGCCCAAACTAAACTAAATGAAGCTTCATACCGAGTACAACAATCAAAACAATTTAGGCCAAGTGCTTTACAAAATTTTGAAAATGATGTACAAATGCAACAGGTGGAAGAAAACCAACCAAAAGTTGACGCCAAAACGCAACATTGGTTAGATGCAAACCCCTGGTATGGCACCAAAAAAGCCATGTCCAGCTTTGCTGTAGGAATCCACGAAGAGTTAATTGATGAGTATGGTCAATCCATTGTAGGCTCCAATCAATACTTTAAACGCATAGATCAAACAATGCGTAAGAAGTTCCCAGAGTATTTCGATACTATGGAAGACAAAGCCGACGGCGAAGAAGAGACTCAAAAACCTGTTCAAAAAGCCAAACCTAGCACGATAGTAGCCCCAGCGACACGAAGCACATCTTCTAAACAGATCAAGCTTAAGACATCGCAAATGGCATTACTCAAAAAGTTAGGTTTAACCCCTGAGCAATATGCTCGTGAGCAACAAAAATTGGAGAATCAATAATGACTAAAGCTGCATCTAGAATTACTCGTGAATTAGACAACCGTGAATTGGCTGAGCGCCCTAAAGCATGGCGACCACCAGAGCTTCTTCCAGAACCAGATAAAGAAGCCGGTTATGAGTATCGTTGGATTCGTGTTTCGATGTTAAACCAACCAGACCCAAGAAATCTATCTGCCAAGCTCAGAGAAGGATGGGAACCTGTACGTATCGAAGAACAACCCAAATTTAAACTGCTAGTTGATCCTGATGGGCGTTATAAAGACAACATTGAGATCGGCGGATTATTGCTTTGCAAGACTCCAACTGAATTTGTAGAACAACAGCAAAAGTACTATGCTGATATGACACGAGCGCAGGCGGAAGCTGTAGACAATAATTTAATGCGCCAAAGTGATGCACGCATGCCTATCTTTAAAGAAGGTAAGTCTTCATCTACTTTTGGTAAAGGTAATTAATTTATTAGGAGATTTAAATGGCATATCCAACAGTATCCGCTCCATACGGATTAAAGCCTGTAAATCTTATTGGTGGTCAAGTTTTTGCTGGGTCTACACGTAACATTCCCATTCAATATAACTTCGGCACTAATATTTTTTACGGCGACGTTGTAGGTATTTCCCGTGGTTTCATTACACGATCAACTGTTACTACAGGTGCTGGCGCTACTACTGGCGCTCCTGCAGGTGGTACAGTAGGTGTGTTTTTAGGCTGTTCTTACACAAACCCAATCAGCAAGCAAAAGACTTTCAGCCAATACTGGCCTGCAAATACTTTAGCTGGTGACGCAGTTGCTATCGTTACTGATGACCCTGACACTGTATTCAAGACTACTGTAGTTTTGACTGCTGGTGGCTCTGTAATCGGTTCTTTTGCTTCCGCAATGGTTGGTTTAAACTGCCAAGCTTCCGATTTAGCAGGTTCTGTAGCTAATGGTAACTCTTCAAATGCTGCGTATGTTAATGCTGCTGCCGCTATCGGTGGTGGTGCTACACAACCATTACGTATCATTGCTTTAGTTCCAGACACAGCAATTAGCACAACAGCAACTTACACAAGTGGTACTACTACTTTGGTAACTTCCGCATTACCTTCAGCTTTGGTTGCTGGTACAGAAGTTGGCTATATCGCTGCTAATGGTCAATACGTTGGTACAGGTTCATGGGTCTTAACAGCTGCTAACGCAGGTGCAACTTCAGTTGTTTTGAATACTGCACAAGCCTCAGTTAATAGCCCAACTGGCTCTGCATCAACCGGTATGACTATCCCCGCTAACAGTACGTTAGTGTTTACTCAGTATCCTGAAGCTTTGGTTAAATTCAACTTCGGTGTACATGAGTACTACACAGCTACTACACCAGCCGCAACACTTTAATTAAGGAGCTATAAATGGCTATTTCACGTGCACAACTACTGAAAGAGTTGCTCCCAGGTTTGAACGCTTTGTTCGGATTAGAGTATGCTCGCTATGGTGAAGAACACAAAGAGATCTACGAAACTGAGACCTCTGAGCGTTCTTTCGAAGAAGAAACAAAACTGTCAGGCTTTAGCGCTGCACCAGTCAAGAACGAAGGCCAAGCCATCGCTTACGACAATGCACAAGAAGCATGGACAGCTCGCTACAACCACGAAACTATCGCCCTTGGCTTTAGCTTGACTGAAGAAGCAATCGAAGATAACCTCTACGATTC
>JGI24890J29729_1000903_pt1 | contig 15598 bp, 16 predicted proteins | sample FreactcultureFD7_FD_29729 | JGI IMG/M metagenome (IMG submission 29729)
GACTCACCCCTCTTCACCTCGTATTTAATACGTCCTCCCTTTGTCAATTGGAGAATTGTGTCGGTACCTTCTAGTTGTTCGATCAGAAATTTAGATTCACTTTCGTTAATAAGCTTGGTTTCGATCATCATACTGGCCTTTACTGTTTCTTTAGAGGATCTTGAAAGGGCCAATCCCGCCGCTATTCCTAAAACGGGGCACAGAATGAATAAAAGTTTGTTGTTCTTAAAGGCCCGGTAAAGTCTTGCCAGCACCTCCAGCAAATCTATTTCGTGATCAGAAGTTCGTTTCTCCATAAACGCAATTTTATGGAAATAAAGCTTCAGTTATTTACTAAACCCTAAATTATTTAGCTTTGCATCTTATATAATCCGGGAAATTCAAAAATGCCTTCTAAAGACAGTATCCTTGTAACTGGCGCTGCAGGATTCATAGGTTTTCATCTTTCTAAAAAGCTTTGTGACAAGGGTTATAAAGTGCTGGGGCTTGATAATTTGAATGATTATTATGATGTGAACCTCAAAAAATCAAGACTGGACATTTTGAAAAAAAATCCAGATTTTTTCTTTTTCCAGCAGGATTTAACGGACAAAAAGAAACTCGATGATTTGTTCGATCGTTCCTCCATTAAATATGTTATCAACCTGGCGGCCCAGGCCGGCGTACGATACTCACTCACACACCCACACGCCTACCTGGAAAGTAATATAACCGGATTTTTAAATATCCTTGAAGCAAGCCGTCACCACAAAATAGAGCATTTAATCTATGCATCCTCCAGCTCTGTATATGGAGCGAATAAAAAAATGCCGTTCTCTGTGCATGATTCCACCGATCATCCTTTGTCATTATATGCCGCCTCGAAGAAATCGAATGAGCTAATGGCTCATACCTACTCCGTTCTCTTTAATTTACCAACCACCGGATTACGCTTTTTTTCTGTATACGGCACCTATGGAAGACCCGACATGGCTTTGTTTATTTTTACCAAAGCAATATTGGCGGGAAAACCCATCGAAGTCTATAATTATGGCAAAATGAAACGCGATTTTACCTATGTTGACGATGTAGTGGAGAGTATTATCCGGTTAATACCAAAAATTGCCAAACCGGATAAAAATTGGAATGAAAAAAAACCTGATCCGGCCACGAGCTTTGCTCCGTATCGTTTGTTCAACATTGGCAATAACCAACAAGTAGAATTAATGCGATACATTGAGATCATCGAAGAAAAACTTAACATGAAAGCAATCAAAAAATTTCTGCCCATACAGGAGGGTGACGTACCGGAAGCAATAGCAGATGTGAAAGATCTGTTAGCTGAAGTAGACTTCGTACCGTCCACGCCAATAAACACCGGTGTCGGAAAGTTCATCGACTGGTACCTGGAGTACTATAACATAAAGACAAAACAATAATGGAAAAAATAGGAGTATTAGGATTAGGCTACGTTGGATTACCCCTGGCTGTTGAGTTCGCAAAAGTGCTGGATGTTATAGGCTTTGATATAAACAAGGAACGCATTGAAGAACTGAGGAAGGGAAATGATCACACCAAGGAAGTTGATGAGATTGAATTAAAGAGCGCCTCAAAACTCCAGTTTACCTACACCTTGGGGGATTTACGGGATGTGAATTATTTCATTGTAACCGTTCCGACTCCCGTGGATGAATACAAGAAGCCGGACTTATCCCCGCTGGAGGGCGCCAGCAAGGCAATCGGCAATGTATTAAAGAAGGGCGACATCGTAATTTATGAATCCACCGTATATCCTGGATGCACGGAAGAAATATGTGTTCCCATTCTGGAGAACGTAAGTGGCCTGCAGTTTAATAAAGATTTTTTCTGTGGCTATTCTCCAGAACGCATTAATCCGGGCGATAAACTTCATCGGGTTAGCAACATTAAAAAAGTTACGAGCGGCAGCACCCCCGAGGTTGCGGAAAAAGTTGATCAACTCTATAAAAAAATTATCCAGGCTGGTACACACAAGGCTTCTTCTATCAAAGTTGCAGAGGCTGCAAAGGTTATAGAAAATGCCCAACGCGATGTTAATATCTCTTTTGTCAACGAGCTGGCGCTTATTTTTGAACGATTGGGAATTGACACGCATGAAGTGTTGGAAGCAGCCGGAACAAAGTGGAATTTTTTGCCATTCAAACCAGGATTAGTGGGTGGCCATTGTATCGGTGTTGATCCCTACTACCTGACCTACAAAGCTGAAAGCCTGGGCTATCGTTCTGAAGTAATTCTTTCGGGCCGCCGCATCAATGACAACATGGGGATACACATCGCCAACAGGATCATAAAACTTATGGCACAGCATGAATTACCCATTAATAATGCTGATGTTTTAGTGTTAGGCATTACCTTTAAAGAAAATTGCCCGGACATCCGTAACAGTAAAGTAGTCGATGTTGTACGGGAACTTCAAAGCTTCAATACAACAGTAGATATATATGATCCTCACGCAAGTGCTGAAGAGGTTAAACATGAGTATAACATGTCACTCATAAAAGTATTGAACAAAAAGTATCATGCTATTGTATTGGCAGTAGGCCATAGCGAATTTCTTAAACTTGATTTAAATAAATTAAAAGAAAGCAGCAAAACTGTAGTCTATGATGTGAAAGGAATGTTGGATAAATCAGAAATAACGGCACGATTATAATCATGAGCTCAAAAAAGATTCTTGTAACAGGCGGAGCCGGATACATCGGTGCACATACAGTTGTCGAGTTAATTCAGGCAGGATACTTACCGGTAATTGTCGATGATCTTTCGACAAGTGATGACACGCTACTGAAAGGCATCGAAAAAATCATTGGGAAAAAACCCGATTTTTATAAAGGTGATTGTTGTGATAAATCTTTTCTGGGAAAGATTTTTGAAACACAAGGCCCCTTTGCGTGCGTAATGCACTTTGCAGCCTATAAATCGGTAGGAGAATCTGTTTTAAAGCCTTTGATCTATTATAAAAACAATCTCAACTCGTTAATAACCTTGCTGGAGGTTATGAATGAAAACAAGGTTTACGATCTTATCTTTTCATCCTCTTGTACAGTATATGGCCAGCCGGACATCGTATCCGTAACAGAAAATGCTCCGTTCAAGAAGGCCGAATCTCCTTATGGAGCAACAAAACAAATGTGCGAGCGAATTCTGGAGGATACGTCAAGCACAGGACTTAGGATCGTCTCGCTACGATACTTCAATCCGATCGGTGCACATCCCAGCGCATTGATTGGCGAACTTCCCATCGGGGTGCCTAATAATCTTGTACCATACATAACGCAAACTGCCATCGGTAAGCGCCCTAAACTTACAGTCTTCGGCAACGACTATAGTACACCGGATGGATCTTGCATACGGGATTTCATTCATGTTATAGACCTGGCACAGGCGCATATCAAGTCAATGGAATATTTACGCGGTATCACAACGAAAAATCTATACGAGACATTTAATCTGGGAACGGGCGTGGGTGTTTCTGTATTGGAACTAATAAAAAAGTTTCAAAATGTTACCGGCGTTAAACTGAACTATGTAATCGGGCCCAGGCGTCAGGGGGATATTGAAAAAGTTTATGCTGATCCGGCAAAAGCAAATACTGTTCTTGGTTGGACTGCCAGGTTTTCCATTGAGGATGCATTGCTTCACTCCTGGCAATGGGAAAAAAGCTTCGTTAAATGACTGTGTTGAAATAAGAGAATGGAAAAAATAAAAATGGTTGATCTGCAGGCGCAATATCGTGTTATAAAACAGGAGATTGATGCAGCCATTCAAGACGTGCTAACATCAACCGCCTTCATACAAGGTCCGCAAGTGAATGAATTTGCGGAATCCTTAAAGAAATATATCAATGTAGAAGCTGTGATTCCCTGCGCCAATGGAACAGATGCGCTCCAGATTGCGATGATGGCTCTTGGATTTAAGTCCGGCGATGAAATTATTATTCCGGTCCACACCTATGTTGCCACTGCGGAGGTGATAGCCCTGCTCGGATTAATTCCGGTATTCATCGACGTTGATGAAAACACTTTCAATATTGATGCTCGCCAACTCGAAAGCAAAATCACATCTAAAACAGTAGCGATCGTTCCTGTGCACTTATACGGGCAGTGTGCAGATATGGAGATGATTTTAAAAATTGCAGCAGACCATAATCTGAAGGTCATTGAAGATGCCGCTCAGGCCCTGAGTGCGGATTATACTTTTAGCGATGGAACCATAAGAAAAGCAGGAACCATGGGGACGATAGGAACAACATCATTTTTCCCTTCTAAAAATCTGGGTTGTTTTGGCGACGGGGGGGCGATCTTTACCCAGGATAAATTGCTGGGAGAAAAAATTAAAATGATTGCCAACCACGGACAAAAAGTAAAATACCGTCATGATGTTATCGGCGTGAATAGTCGTCTCGATACGCTCCAGGCGGCGGTGCTGAATGTAAAACTTAACTATTTAAATTCCTATACGCAAAAGAGAAATGAGGCAGCAGCCTACTACGACCAGGCGCTGGCAGGTGTTGTGCAGGTTAAAATTCCACATCGGTACAAAAGATCGACACATGTTTTCCATCAGTATACATTACAGGTGGAAAAAAGGGATGAATTGAAAAAGTATCTTGAGCAGCATGGCATACCTTCCATGATATATTATCCGATACCCTTGCACCTTCAGCAGGCCTACCGGCAGCCGGAGCTGCAGGAAGGTTCTTTCCCGGTTACCGAGAAACTTTCAAAAACAGTAATTTCGCTGCCGATTCATACCGAAATGAAAATAGAAGAACTTGAATTCATCTGTAAAACAATTAAAGCCTTTTATTAATGTCAGGTGAAAAAAAATATTTTGCCCATCCTACGGCTGTCGTTGATGACGGAAGTGAAATAGAAGCCGGCGTTAAGATCTGGCACTTTTCACATATCATGCCAGACTGCAAGATCGGAGAGAATTGCAATATTGGTCAGAACGTAGTCGTTTCACCCGGTGTAATCCTGGGAAAAAATGTTAAAATACAAAACAACGTTTCGATCTATACCGGTGTCGAATGCCAGGATGATGTGTTTCTTGGACCTTCCATGGTCTTTACGAACATTACCAATCCAAGAAGCGCCATTAACCGGAAAGATCAATATGTTAAAACATTAGTAAAAAAGGGAGCGTCCATTGGAGCGAACTCCACGATTGTTTGTGGGCATACCATCGGCACGTATGCATTTATCGGCGCCGGAGCTGTTGTAACAAAAGATGTTCCTGACTATGCATTAGTAATTGGAAACCCTGCCAGGCAAACAGGTTGGATGAGCGAGTATGGCCACAAACTCAAATTTGATAACAACGGGTTTGCATTCTGCCAGGAAAGCAACGAGAAGTACAAATTAGAAAACGGAAAAGTATCTAAAGTATAAAATGAAAAATTTTGCATTGATAGGAGCAGCAGGTTTTATTGCTCCACGACATTTGAAGGCTATCAAAGACACGGGCAATAATTTAGTAGCCGCGCTTGATAAACATGATAACGTGGGCATTCTCGATTCGTATTTCCCAAACGCAGATTTCTTTACCGAGTTCGAACGTTTTGACAGACATTTGGATAAGCTGAAGCGCAAAGGTGAGAAAATAGATTTTATTTCAATTTGTTCTCCCAACTACTTACATGATTCTCATATCCGATTTGCGCTACGTTATGGGGCAGATGCCGTATGCGAAAAGCCGCTGGTCTTAAATCCCTGGAATTTGGATGCCTTAAAAGAGATTGAAAAAGAAACAGGAAAAAAAGTGAATACTATTCTGCAGCTAAGATTGCATCCGAGCATTGTTGCCCTGAAAGAAAAGATTCTCAACGGCCCAAAGGATAAAATATACGAAGTGAATCTGCAGTACATGACATCCAGAGGACATTGGTATCTCAGCAGTTGGAAAGGAGATCTTTCAAAATCAGGAGGAATCGCGACGAATATTGGTATACATTTTTTTGATATGCTCGTTTGGATTTTTGGTGGAGTTGAAGAAATTCAAACAGAAAAAATAACTGAAACTTCGGCCAAAGGTCATCTTAAACTAAAACAGGCAAGGGTTTCCTGGTTTTTAAGCATTGATTACAATGATATTCCAGAAGAAGTAAAAAGTGCAGGCAAAAGAACGTATCGTTCATTACGAATGGGGAACCAGGAAATTGAGTTTAGTGATGGCTTTACCGACCTGCACACAAAAAGTTACGAAGAGATTTTAAAAGGCAAAGGATTTGGCTTAGAAGATGCCAGGGCATCTATTCTCACCGTTCACGGTATTCGTCAAGATTCGTGATACAGGAGTACCGTCGCTCACGATTCCCCGAGATAATTAGACAAATGTTTCTTCTTTAGCCTAACTTTATAGAATCAACAAACAAATAGTAAATGATTGAGTCCATTAAGAAAAATGATAAGACCTTAGCTATTATTATTAAGGCTACCTATCGCAGTGAGGGGATTAATTTTTTTACACCAAGCGATTTTTCTCAGCAGCTAGGTTATATGAACCGTGAAAAAGGGTATTCAATTGCACCGCATCGGCATAATCTTGTAGAAAGAAAGGTAACGCTAACCCAAGAAGTACTTTATATAAAATCTGGTAAAGTAAGGGTGGACTTTTACGACGATAAGCAGACTTACCTCGAAAGCCGTGTTTTAGATAAAGGAGATGTTATCTTATTGGCTGGTGGCGGACACGGTTTTGAAATGCTTGAGACTTCCGAAATTATCGAAATAAAACAAGGCCCTTATTGTGGCGAAGAAGATAAGGTTCGTTTCAATTCAGTAGAGCCTCGTGAGGTAAAGATCAAATGAATAAAGTTGATCAAATAAATTTTAGGTACCTCATTTTAATCACATCATAGAAATGGAAAAAGTCTTCGATGCTTATGGGAAATACTACAATCTGTTTTACACAGACAAGCAATATTCTTTGGAGACAGATTATATAGACAATATAATAAAAGAATTCGCCCCCAAAACGAAAACGATCCTGGAGTATGGATCCGGTACAGGCGGGCATGGATTGCTTTTAAAGGATAAAGGGTACGCAATCATGGGAATTGAGAGAAGCGAAGAGATGGCAAAGATTGCGATGGCCAAAGGATACAATTGTCATGTCGGAGATATTCTGGATTATAAAATGTCCCAAACCTTTGATGCTTGCATTGCCTTATTCCATGTTGTCAGCTACATCAATCGAAATACAGACCTGATAAATTTATTCTCAAAAACACGATCCCGTTTGAATCCAAACGGAATTTTTATATTCGATGTATGGTTTTCCCCTGCGGTCATGTTTCAAACTCCCGAAGTAAGAATTAAAAAAGCAGAAGACGATCAGGTAGCGGTAACACGGCTTGCACAGCCTGTTATCGATAATCTTAAAAACGTCGTTACTGTTAATTATCATGTATTTATAAAAAATAAACAAAACGGGCAGTGCACTGAACTTTCGGAATCTCACCCTATGAGACATTTTAGTATTCCTGAAATAGAATTGTTGGCTGAGCATACGGGTTTTTCGATTTTAAAAACGGAAGAATTCTTAACCAAAAATCAGCCCTCCAGTAATTCCTGGGGTGTTACATTTATTTTAAAAGCCAACGAATGAGCGAAAAAATATCAGTGCCCGTAAATACTCCTCTCCTTTCCGGCAATGAAAAAAAATACCTGATCGAGTGCATTGATACAGGCTGGATTTCGAGTGAAGGAGAATTCATAAAACAATTCGAAAACAAATTCAGTGCTTACATTGGCCAAAAACATGGAGTCGCAGTATCCAATGGATCTGCTGCTCTGGATGTTGCTGTTCAGGCTTTGGATCTATCGAAAGGAGATGAAGTGATAATGCCTACGTTCACGATTATTTCACCTGCGTTATCCATTGTCAGAGCGGGCGCGGTCCCCGTGCTGGTAGATTGTGATCCGGTAACCTGGAACATGGACGTAAACCAGATCGAATCAAAAATCACGAAGAATACAAAAGCAATCCTGGTAGTACATATTTATGGCCTTCCTGTTGACATGGGTCCGATTCTAGATCTTTGTAAAAAATACAATCTCAAATTAGTTGAAGACGCCGCAGAAATGCACGGCCAAACGTATAAAGGTAGAAAATGCGGTAGCTTTGGTGATCTTGCGATTTTCAGCTTTTATCCCAATAAGCATATTACTACTGGAGAGGGTGGAATGATTCTTACAAACGATGAATCACTTCGGGACCGCTGTCAAAAACTCAGAAATCTTGCCTTTGAACCGGGACGAAGATTTATTCATAAGGAATTGGGGTGGAATTATCGCATGACAAACATGCAGGCAGCTATTGGGGTAGCTCAGTTAGAGAACATAGAAAATCATATTTCAAAGAAAAGAGAAATCGGTCAGCGCTATAACGATCTATTGAAACAGCTAAAGGGATATCAGCTTCCTTTGCCGAATACGCTCTATGCCGAAAATATCTACTGGGTCTACGGTCTCGTATGTAACAGTGAAGAAAAATGTGCAGCGACCATGAAAGCTTTGGGAGATGAAAATATCGGGACAAGACCATTTTTTTGGTGTATGCATGAGCAACCTGTATTCTTAACGATGGGTCTTTTTAAAGGTGAAAAATATCCGCATTCGGAAAAAATCGCACGAAATGGATTTTATTTACCAAGTGGCCTGGGGTTAAGTCCAAACGATATCGAATACGTTGCAGAAAACTTGATCAGAATATCAAAGTGAAGGTTGCTGTTTATTTAAAGAATGATGTTAGCCCGTCTATCGGAGGTAATTTTTCATATCAGGAAAAATTTATAAAAGGTCTTCATGATTACACTTTTAAAGAGCCACTCGAAATTTGTTTTGTCGGACGCTTCTCCGCCAAAGGAAGTCCCTTTGAGAAACGTTATTTCAAAATAGCTCCTGGCGTATTCTATAGACTTTCAAGAATTCTCACCAGATTAAAAATCAACTCTTTTTTCAAAACCTTCTTTGGGATCAACATCGACCCTTGCACACTACTAGATTCAAAAATTCTTAATTCCAATAACGTCGATATCATTCTTTTTCCTTCTCAATTTCTCAAGGCAGTAAATGATTTTCCTTTTATAACAATGAACTGGGACGCCGGTCACAAAACAACATTCGCTTTCCCGGAATTATTGGAACATTTTAAATTTAGGGAGCAGTGGTACCGTGATGAAATACAGGAAGCTCTGGCGATCTTTGTGGAATCAGAAAGCGGTAAGAAAGATTTTGCAAAATATTATTCTATTCATGCCGAAAAAATCCATGTTATCCCTCTTTTTCCGGGAAGTGTTGTTGATCTCGTTATAAGTGAAAATCGACAAAATGAGATTTTAAAAAAACTAGGACTAAAAACTCAAAATTTTATTTATTACCCGGCCCAATTCTGGGCGCACAAAAATCATTATAATTTACTGATTGCGTTTAAAAAAGTGCTCACAATAGTGAAGGATAAAAGCTTTATGTTAGTTCTTTCCGGTTCTGACATGGGTAACAAAGATTATATACACTCCATTATTAGGAAAGAGCAGCTCGATAAAAACGTATTACTTTTAGGATTCATTACGAATGAGGAAGTCTATACATGTTATAAAAATTGCATTGCTTTGGTAATGCCAACTTTTTTAGGACCAACAAACATGCCTTTGCTCGAGGCTCAAGCATTGGGCGCTGCTGTAATTTGCAGCGACCTCGACGGTCATAGAGAACAATGTGGAGATGGTGCGTTGTATGCAGATCCCGCTGTACCCGATCAATGGGTTGATGCGATTCTAGCCGTGCTGGCTCCTGATCGTAGAACATCCTTGATCAATGCGGCAAATCAGTTTCTTACTACTTCTCCCTTTAAAATAGGAAACTCACTGAAGAATCTGGAAAAATCTTTAATAAAAATAAGCGCCATAAGAAAGACATTTCAATAATACGCAATGGACTACAATCTGTTATTAAAAAAAGCATTCCGCATTTTCGGCCTGGAAATAAAACGTTACAACTTCCTGAATGCAGAGGAGCCTTTGTTGAAAAAGATTATACGAGACTTTAATATCCAAAATATTATTGATGTAGGAGCAAATGAAGGTCAGTATGCGACGCAACTTCTAAAAAACGGTTACAAAGGGAAAATATACTCCTTTGAACCCATCGTAAAACCATTTAATATTTTAAAAAATCGCGCTGAGAAAAATTCGAACTGGCATGTCTTCCATACAGCTGTAGGCAACGTTGAAGAAAACCTTAGCATCAATGTTTCTGAAAATGTTGTTAGTAGCTCGATCTTTGAGGTTAGCGATTATTCATTGGTAGCAGAACCCTCCACCAGAATTGTTAGAAAAGAAAATATTAAAGTAACCACGATCGATAATTTCTTTAAGGAAAGAGCAGACATACAGGGGGAAATTCTATTAAAACTCGATGTTCAAGGTTTTGAATTAAAAGCACTGGAAGGATCTATCAAAACTTTAAATAAAATTAAGATAATTCAGGTTGAATTATCTTTTACTCCAGCTTACAATGGAGCGCCGTTATTTGTAGAGGTTGCATCATTTTTGGAAAATCATGGCTACGAAATGTTTACTTTGCTCCCGGGATTCAGAGACAGAAACAGCGGAAGATTGCTTCAGGCAGATGGTCTCTTTGTCAGAAAAAACTAAATTAAATCACATCGAAGACTCTCAATCCAGTTCAAATATTGCTTTATATCTTTTTTGCATCGTACTGGTATAACTTGGGGAAACTACAATAAACTCATACCCCTCTTTTTCCAGTGCAGTTAAATTGTTGTCAAGAGAATTTCCGTGAACTGTGTTGACATACTTGAAAGGATTTTTGCCGTCAATAAAATAATCAAAAAACATAGGATGTTTTTTTTGGATATCCGGAATATGTTCACTGTATGAATGGTCATTTGAATTGCTCCAAAATAGTTTATCATCAGGAGCACGGCCATCGAAACCAAGTAAATATATTTTTTTTGATAGTGTTGTGGCAATCGGGAGTAACAAAAGATTAAGAACATTTCCGAGCGCTGGCAAATGAAAATCTCCAATCAAATTATTATTTAAATGATCTGAACTGCCGGTAGGGATTGGCACTAACAGGTGGCTAAACTGAGCAAATTCTTTTTTTACGAACGGATGATACAAGGCAGGGTACGCAAAAAGTACTTGGTGAGTTTCCAGGCATTTTTTCAAATCTCTTCTGAAGGAGACAGCGTACAGATTATGTCCGAAATGATAAATTGCATCTCCCGCGACCAGAAAATGAGGTTTGAGCTGAGTCCACAAAGTTAAATCTTTTACGATTGTATTACAGACTATTTTATAACACTCAAGGTGCGTTAATTTTCTTACTTTGCTAAGACTGGGGCCAGTTCCAAGGACAAAGCTACATTCGTACTTAGGTAATAAAGCACAGTAATCTGTAAAGCGTTTCTTCGATTCTTCAATTTCAAAATCTTTTACAGGATAAATTTTATTTAGCGCTTCATGCCAAGCCCATCCATCGCTTGGATTATTGTTATAGTCGGCATTTAAAAAATAAAGATTAACAATTGGTTTCAGCACACCCAATGATGTAAAGAGAATGCGATAAGGTCCGTAAAATAGCAGACACGTTAAAAAATGAAGGGAACTTCTGTATTGAATAACCCGGAAGTCATCATTTAAGTAGAATTTACATCTTTCAAGATAATCCGGATATTTATCGATTTGTTTACAATCTATGAAAACGTAAATGCATTTTCCGTACTGCCAGAAAAAAAGATGCGTCAATAATAATTTAAATATTGATTTCATACTTATTCTAAATCTCGGAGTGCACTTGAAATTCCTCCGTCAATTAATAAGTCTGCTCCGTTTATAAATTGAGTTTGATCATCGGAGAGAAAAAGCGCCAACCGGGCAACTTCTTCTGGTTTCCCAATTCGTTGCATGGGATGTAATTTGCCTAACATACTGATTTTATTAAGGTCATTATTAAATCCTTCATGAAGCATGGGGGTATCAACAGCCGCAGGGCTAATGCAATTTACCCGGAATTTCCCCTGAACATCCACAGCTATGGCCTTTGTCAAGCCTACGAGTGCACTTTTGGACGTGGCATAGGCAAAAAATCGCTCTTTTGTTAACTGTTTGTGAATGCTGGCAATATTCACAACAGATCCTTTACTTTTAACCAGTCTTTCGTAAAAGGATTGAATAAGACAATATGGAGCAGTCAGATTAACATTTAACGTTTCTTGCCAATTATCTAATGGGTAGTCTTTAATACCTCCTAATAACTGAACAGCGGCGTTGTTGATAAGAACTTCCAGTGAATCAAAATCTTTTTCAAACCTACTATCCCATTCTTTTCTGATAAGGGTATCCTGCACGTAAGACTTTAAGTCGAAATTGTAAAAAATATCACATGACGCTATCGGACCCTCTACTTTATCCTGCCCTACAACATAGTATCCCGCTTCCTTAAAAACTTCGGAGATCGTTCTTCCGATTTTCCCTTTAACCCCCGTTATGAAAACTGTTTTCATCAGCACTTTAAATAGGTGAATAAAATCTCAATGGCTCGTAGGCTTGCTCTTCGAACTGCATCAATAGTATTAGAGCCATTATGCGATCCAAATATAACGTTATCAAATTTTCTTAATGGGTTACTTGCATGGAGCGGTTCAATTTCAAAAACATCCAAGCCAGCGCCGGCAATATGATTCTTTTCCATCGCCTTAATAAGGGCTGCTTCATCCAATAAGGGTCCTCGTGAAACGTTGACTAAATAAGAACCGGGACTGGTCATCATTAACACAGTGTCATTAATGAGGTGTCTGTTCGTGGCTGTTAAAGCGCAGGTAATAATTAAAAAATGTGCCTTACTCACTACCGCATTCAATGTGCCGAAAATATAGTTCTCGTTTTCTTCACTTGTCAGTTTAGCATAAGGATCAAATACTGACACGTCCAAACCAAAAGCTTTTAATTTTCGTGCGGTTGCCTTGCCAATGTTTCCGAAACCTATCACTGCTGCTTTTCTGCCGGTTAAGGATATGCCGGGTCGTTTAAGCCAAACTCCGTTTCGAACGCTTCGATCGATTTGGTGGGTATGCCTGGCTAATGCAAGTACATAAGCTAATGCGATATCGGATACCTCTTCTCCAAACATGGCAGGCGTATTGGAGATGGGGATATCAAGTTCCTTAGCAGCTTTAAAATCAACGTTGTCAACACCAACACCCCATTTGACTGCTGCCCTTAGCTTACCTTTTTTTCCGGCGCTAAACACGTTGGCTGTAGCCGGGTCATCTCCAATTATCCATCCTTCAACCTGGGGTACTAATTCAATGAGCTCCTCTTCCGTTAGCGTCTGTATAATTTCCGGGCAAATCAATTCGATTCCTTTCTGCTCAAACAGGGGTATGAACTCGTCAATGCTTTTGAGCATCGGAGGACAGGTGATCAGTATCTTCATTTAGTGTTTTTAATTTCCTTGAATAAAAATTCAGCTACTTTAAAATTTATTTCCAAATCTATATCCTGCGCTTCTATTTCCGCCATCTCAAACAAATATGGCCGATTACCAATTCTATTGTGTTTTTGTAAAAGGAGATCTTTACTGAAAATGTAGAGGCAGGAATTTTCTTCATAAATAGGGGGAAGATCCTGCGTTCTGAGCAATATATTTTGATTATGATTGATCGGTCTGGATAATCCATCCCACATGCGAACCTGCTTTTTAGTAACGGAGAAAAGAGAATCGTAAATGGGAAATGATTTTGTAAAAATGTCGACAGCTTTCGTAATAGTCTGTGCGGAGAGTAATGGATTTGTGCTGTGCGTCTGCAAGTAGAAGTCTGCCTGAATCTGATTCGTAATGTTTAATAATACATCATTCATGGGAATAGATCCGTCCCTTAAATTTTCTGGCCTATCCAACATCACTACGTGTGGAAAATCTTTTTGACACAGCTCTTTTATCAGAGGGGAGTCCGTGTCGATAACCACCTTTGAAATAGTGGTACAGGCAGATAGTGATTGAATAATATGATAGAAAAGAGGTTTACCGGCAAACGCTCTGTAATTTTTTCCAGGCACGCGTTCACTGGAATGGCGCATTGGAACTAATGCTGCAATGGTGGGATTTTGTAACATTACTATTATATTTTTTTAAGAATCGCTCTCACAGGAGCTCCCTCAAGAGCGGTCAATTTTATTGGCAAGCATATCAACTCATACTTACCGGGTAAAACATTCTGCAAATGTAAAGATTCTACTATAACCACCTCGGCTCGTAATAAAATCTGATGGGTTTCGGGACCATCGTGAAATCTTTGTATAGAAAGATAATCAATGCCTACTAACACGATTCCTTGTTTAACAATCCAGTGAGCACCTGAAGCATTGACCCCACAAAAATCAGGTTGAAATTCGGTTAGGTTATTTTTCCAATATTCTTGATTATCCGTTATCAAAAGCAGTCTCTTACAGTTCTTGGGGACCACTTTCTCCAGATCCTCGGCTCCGATACTTCGTTTTCCACGGATTTCCACTACATCGGCTTCACCTACCATTTTTTGAAGGTCCATCTGATCAATAGATCTTCCTTCCTTGATAAAATGAAGCGGAGCATCTAAATGAGTTCCAAAGTGGCAGTCTGTCTCTATGGAAGACAAATTATTAAGTTCACCATCCTGCATTTTTAAATGCCATGACGCGTTAAATCCAACGCTACCAGGCCATTTTGGTAAGTGTCTGGAAACCGGAAGAGTGATATCGATTAATTCGGACATGCATCAATTATTTTAATCGTATTCAATTACTTTATCATCTGGTCGAAGATGCTTTGATTTTTTTTTGTTTCTCTTCTTTAATTCATTCGGGTAATAGAACCGGATCTTCAAGTCGTTCGTCAGAGAGCCTTTATAATGATGACCCGAATAGGTTCCCCAAAACTGCATGAATCTAAAGCCTATTATTCCTCCGCATTCTCGTAAAAAAACTCTTTGTTGAAAAGCATGAAATAGATCGGTTATGGTGTTTGAGATAAATAAATTAATAAAATCGAACTTATTAAAATGAACATTCGGCAATATAGCTTTCAATGCAATGGCTTCTCTTTCGTATCTGTTTTTTATTTTCTCCAAAGTTTCTTCGTGAACATGAACAATTACGGCTTCGGCGTCATACACTATTTTAAAATTTCTTGCCAGTATTTTATTAGCCCAATCCAGATCTTCAAGCCCTGTCAGTTTCTCATCAAAAGCCTGACTCATCCACAAAGCTTTACGAATTGCACAATTAGCGTTATTGCAAAACGGTGTTGATTGATTATAATTGCTTACCTCTGGAAACCATTTGGCAAAAATCTCTTGCTCCGAAAATCGGGTTACTTCGTTACCAATTTGCTTGCCATAAACCAATCCTACGCGTTGATCTTTGAAAGGAAGTATCATTTTCTCAATCCAATCCTTATAAAAAGGATATACATGAGCCGATGCAAACAGCAGAATATCACCTTTTGCCGCCGCACAACCTACGTTGAGTGCACGGCCAAATGTAAAATCATCTTTTAATATTTTTACA
>JGI24890J29729_1000904_pt1 | contig 15597 bp, 23 predicted proteins | sample FreactcultureFD7_FD_29729 | JGI IMG/M metagenome (IMG submission 29729)
GATCCAATGACTTCGATTTTTTGGCTGACGCCGAAGGCCCTGCCGATGCTCCGCGCATTCCTCGTGGACGTCTGCGGCCTGCCGGGCACCGACGCCATTAAAGATGCCTTGCCCCAGACGGTCGGCTGCAACGTCCTGGTGTCCGTCAATCATCGCAAGTACACCAAGAACGGCCAGGAGCGCGTCGCCGTTCAAATCGACGGCTTTGCAAAAGCCTAACAATAGGATTGGCTGCAAGCGTTAGGGCCAGCGTCGTCGTGCTTGTTAGCGACATATGGTTTCGAAGCAGTGCTGTGGCACGACATCAGCATGTAGGGTTCGCGCCTACACCAATTAAATGCCCGAGAGGGCGCAGCCGGAAAGGGGTGGTGGGTTCCTCCGAAGTGTCCTGCCACCCCTTTTCCTTTTGAGATTTTAGCATGCCCGTACGAACACACGGCCAATCAAGAAATTACAGGACAAGAAAACCAGCAACACGAACTTATCGAGCTTGGTTGAATATGTTGCAACGCTGCACAAATCCAAATAACAACTGGTTTGCGGAATATGGTGGGCGTGGAATAACTGTTTGTGAACACTGGAAACAATTTGAGAACTTCTTTGAAGACATGGGCCCATGCCCACCAAATCTGACAATCGAGCGAAAAAATAATGAGAAGGGATACTCGAAGTCAAATTGCATATGGGCCGATTCTACAACACAAATGTTGAACAGACGTAAATTTTCAAATAATACATCTGGATTCAAAGGTGTTTGGCCATACAGAAACAAATTCCAGACGGTTGTATATTTTAGAAAAAGACGACATCATATTGGCACATTTGATACTGCTATTGAGGCTTTTAAGGCAAAACAGAAATGGTTGGCAGAGAACATCGCAAGATTGTAATTGTTGGAGAAGCTTTCGGGCGGCAAGAAGCAATCTATAACAGACCTTTTGTTGGCGCAGCGGGGGATCAATTAAATCAGCTTTTGGCTGATGCGGGTATTATAAATAAGACTATAGACCCATTTGCCGAACGAGATAGAGTTGTGTTTATTACAAACGTATTCAATTTTAGACCGCCCGCTGAAGACAATTCTATCCTTTCTATTTGTTGCGCCAGAAAAGACCTACCAAATAAAGGTGCAGGTTATAAACTACCCGCTTTAACTCAAGGAAAATACGTAAAACCAGAATTTTTAGGGGAACTTTCCAGACTTAGGAGCGAACTAGAAGAAGTCCGCCCTAATATAGTTGTAGCGGCTGGAAATACCGCCATGTGGGCCCTCACGCAGCAGGTGGGACTCGACAAATATCGTGGGGCCGTTGTCGAGTCCACCTTGGTCCCTGGCCTTAAGGTTATCCCCACTTTCCATCCCGCCTCGCTCTTCCGCGTGTGGAACCGCAGGCCCATTCTTATCGCCGACCTCATGAAGGCCCGCGAAGAGGCCGAGCGCCCAACAATCACCCGCCGTCACCGCCAATTATGGCTTGAGCCTTCGTTAGCCGACCTCGAAGAGTTCTGGATCAAGCACCTGCAAAACGCCGAGATAATTTCGGTGGACATTGAAAACCCCCGCGATATTATATCCTGCCTTGCATTCGCGCCGACGCCCGACCTTGCGCTGGTGGTTCCATTCGAGGACGATCGCAAGCCTGCCAATTCCTACTGGCCCACCCGCGCCGAGGAAGTTCTGGCATGGCGCTTCGTTCGCAAGGTCCTTGCGTCGCCCACCCCGAAACTTTTCCAGAATGGCATTTACGACACGGCCCATCTTCTGACGGCCAAATGTCCCGTACGCAATTTCGCTGAGGACACCATGCTTCTTCATCATGCCCTTCAACCTGAAGAGCGCAAGGGCCTTGGCCATCTCGGCTCACTTTACACGAACGAATCCGCCTGGAAAACTATGGGCAATGTTCGCGGCGACAAGACAATCAAGCGGGATGCATAAAGCGGTGGTGAGGGTGATCCGGTGAGAGCGCTTATTTGTGGCGGACGGAACTTTGGGCGACTACCCCAAAAGATAAACGAGCACGGCTGTTGGGTTGTCGATCGTGACTCACCCCATTGGGACTTGCGTTGGGCCGAATATATGTTTGGCAAATACGTTTTGCACGAACTTCTCTGCGACACGCCAACGGGCACCGAGGCGAACGACACTTGGATGCCGCCGCGTGACCTATTCATAATCCACGGCGGGGCAACCGGCGCAGATAAAATTGCCGACGAATGGTCCGTAGTGAATTGGGTTCCACAACAGGAATATCGTGCCGACTGGGAAAAGTGGGGCAAACGTGCTGGGCCCATTCGCAACCAAGTCATGCTCAATGTGGGAAAGCCCGATTTGGTAATTGCCTTCCCGGGCGGCGATGGTACGGCGAATATGGTACGAATTGCTCGCAATCGGGGCGTTTGCACCATTGAAGTCCCGTATCCCGATGACATTCGGCTGAGTCGCTGCTATGCTCGCAAGTGAGGGTCTGGGGTGCGACAATATGGGCAAGAGACGGGCGGGCAGTGAGGGGGCTAAGGTTCCTCACGATGGACCAATGGTCGCGACCTTCTGGAAGCACGGGCAGGCGATCCATTTCGCTTGCGAAGACGTCGCAGTGGCGATCAATCCCTTCTACGCCGAAATTATCATCTCCTGTCAGGGCGACCCCCAATCGCATATGTTCGTCATCAGCGACGATCCCGACATCGAGGCGAACATGACCACCAACGGCCAAAGCCATGCCTATGACGGCTTCCTCCTGCGCGACCATAACGGCCAAACAATCGAACGCATCACTATAACGGATTGCCGCAGTGTTCATTAACGACGAAGATTATTGGTGCGAGCCATGTGGCTACGCGGAAGAGGTTGAAATGACTTTCGAGACAACGATGAACTTTGGCGACCGGGTCATGGCTGACGGCGACAGGGCGCTGGTCGGCACGATTGTCGCGTTTAAGTACCTCTTCGCGGGGCACCCCCTCGTTGAAATTGCCTATTGGCATGATGGCGACATGAAGTATGCCCTCGTCGAAGAGTCCCGCCTAACTAAAGCTTGACACCCAAGGAACCACAATGACCATTACTTTCGCTGAACTGCAAACGGCAAACCTGTACAGACAACAGGAGTGGGACCCCATGAGTCGCATAGATATGTCCTATCGGGGAAATGAACTGGCCGGTGAAGTAGGCGAGGCGTGCAACGTCATAAAGAAGTTGGAGCGTGAGCGTCTCGGTATTCGAGGATCGCGAGCCGACGCAAATCAGTTGGCCGACGAACTTGCCGATGTCATAATCTGCTGCGATCTAATCGCTTCAGCCTCAGGCATAAATCTTGGGGAAGCCGTGCGCCAGAAGTTCAATGCGACCAGCGATAAAGTCGGCTTGATTACGCACCTATAACCACCCTCACCACCGCTTTATAGCGGATACGGAGAACCATGGCCTTCGATTATACCCGACCGGAATATCGGTACATCGAGACGTTTACCGGGAAGAAGTTCTTCTTTGACGAACCGTCCGACGATATGATCTGCATTGAGGACATTGCCCATTCGCTGGCAAATACCTGCCGGTATGGTGGCCACTGCCGCAAATTCTATTCGGTGGCGGAACACTCCATTCTGCTGTGCATGGCCTACGTTTGGGGCAATGTCGAGGCATATGCTCTGTTGATGCACGATGCCGCTGAGGCATATCTCACCGACCTTCCCCGGCCAATCAAGTATACCATGCCCGAGTTCCGATCCCTCGAAGCAAAGATTGAACGGGCAATTTCGCGCAAGTTCTCGCTGGAATATCCTCACCTGGAAATTGTCAAGTCGTGGGACGCCCGCGCCATTGTAGACGAACGGGCGCAGGCAATGTCAAATTCTGGACATGATTGGGACCTCAGCGACTTGCACCCTATCGGCCTAAATCTGCAATTCTGGACGCCGAAACAAGCTGAGGACATATTCCTTCAGCATTACCATCGGTTGTCCGGCGCGGTGAAGGCTGCATGAGACCCGGAGCGCAAATGCTGCACGATGCAGCAGCAATCATTGACGAGCGCGGAAAGTCCTACGGGCATCCACGTCCAAACCATGAGCGCATTGCCCGTTTTTTCCAGGCGTGCCTTGCGGATAAGTTACTGCCCAACGCCACAATTACCCCGGACGATGTTGTACGATGCATGATCGGCGTTAAGTTAGCGCGATTGATCGAGACCCCTGCCCATATGGACAGCATCCAAGACATTGCGGGTTATGCCGCCTGTCATCTTGAGATTACAACGTGCCCCTAATCATCGACAGCGCCGACGAAAAGACGATGGCTGCGCTGCGCGAACCGCTTATATTGCATTCATACAATTGTCTTGATGCCACGGTCACCGAAGAGGTCCGCCAAGAGATTGCGCCGCAGCTTTACCAAAAGCCCTGCCTGACACCACAGGGTGAGCGGCACTTCGAAGCGGAAGTTTACGAATTTAGCCGAGTGCTTCAAGCACCCGTCGCGGAAATGATGCGGACGGGTCTGCGCATTGACGACTATGCGCGGGGTGCCCTGATAGATCGGCTCGCTAAAGAGCGGGACCGCCTCAAGGGCTGGCTCATGCGCCTCTTGCGCGAGGGCCTTGAGTTGGATGACCCCGCTTACCTTGCCAATTTCAACATTAATAGCGTCGCCCCACCCTCGATAAACAAGCCGACTGGCGGCGACGTTCAACGGCTGTTCTACGACATCCTGCAAGTGCCCATCGTCTTGGGCGACACTGGCAAGCCGTCAGTAGATCGTGACGCCCTCGAAAAGCTGGCACGCTACCCCGCAGCAACACCCTTTTGTAATTTGCTCATTGCCCTCCGCGACATCAAGAAGACCCTTGAGGACCTCCGCTTTGAAATTGATGCAGACGGACGCATCCGCACTTCTCTGAGCATTGCCGGAACGACCACCGGACGCATGGCCTCGTATAAGGCGACGACGGGCACCGGGCGCAACCTGCAAAATGTCGATCCGTTACTGCGCCACATTTACTGCGCCGACAAAGGCAGGAAGTTTGCCTACATCGATCTTGAGCAGGCTGAGTCGCGGTTGGTCGGTGCGATCATCTGGTCGCTCTTTGGCGACGCAAAGTATCTTGATGCTACCGAGGATGCCGACCTTCACACCGCCATTGCCCGCATGGTCTGGCCAACAGAGGTTAAAACTCGTGACGATGCCGACAAGTCATTCTACCGCAACTTCTCCTATCGTTTTCTTTGCAAGCGTATCGGCCACGGGTCCAATTATGTTGGAACTCCGCGTACTATCTCCAAAGAAACTTCTGTGCCGTTTCGGCAAGTTGGAGATTTTCAGAGCGCCTACTTTACTGCTTTCCCAGGTATTCGACGGTGGCACGCTTGGGTAGCCGAGCAACTCGCGGCGCAGGGCTTCCTCGTGTCGTTGATGGGCCGCAAGCGCTGGTTCATGGGCCGCGCCGATGATGACGCAACAATCCGCGAAGCAGTCGCTTTCGACCCGCAATCTTCCATCGCCGATCTTCTCAATAGGGGCTTGCTTCGTCTCTGGTGGAAGAGTAAAACTGAACCCGAGCGGTATCCGATCCGGCTCCTTTTGCAAGTCCATGATGCCGTCCTTCTCGATTATCCCGAAGACACCGACGAAACTGTCCTTCTCCCCCTTCTAATAAATACAATAGTCACGCCAATTACGCTCCAACATAAAGAGCATCGGCGTCAACTTATAATTCCAGCAGCCGCGCAAATCGGCTTCAATTGGGGCGAGCCTGTATATGACAAAGCCGGAAACATTATCGGTAACAGAGACGGACTTACCGACTTCCGAGGCCGCGACACCCGTCGCCGAGAAAGCGACCCCGACCGATGCGCCATCCTGGATCGACCAATTTTTGAGTCACACGGATAATCTTCCGTCGCCTAAAGCGTTCCGCCTTTGGACGGCGATCGCCACGATAGGTGCCTCGGTTGAGCGTCGCTGTTACACCGAAATCCGGGGGATGTCCGCCTTATATCCGAATATGTTCGTTCTTCTTGTGGGGCAGCCGGGTGTAGGCAAGTCAGTAGCGCTTAATGCCGCCTCACACTTTCTGCGCATGACCGGGGAAGTCCATATTGCCCCAGCCACAATGACCAAAGCGGCAATGGTGGACACCCTGAAAGATTCGAAGAAGCGCATACACTCAGCAGCTACCGGCGACGTGGAGTATCACTCGCTGTTCATTCCCGCCACCGAATTTGGCAATCTCGTTCCGGCATACGACCTGCCAATGATTTCCGCACTTAATGACCTCTTCGATTGCCGAAGCGACTTCGTAGAGCGCACTCGTGGCGGAGGTGAAGTTCGCATAAACAATCCGCAGATTACCCTGTTAGGCGCAACGCAACCGGACTATTTGAGTGTAATTCTGCCTGAAGCAGCCTGGGGCATGGGCTTCACCTCCCGCATAGTCATGATCTACTCTGACGATAAATCGGCCCAGCGCCGATCATTATTCGCTTTTCGTAAAGCTCCAACGGCGGAACATGATCGCCTTACCGCTGAACTTACTGCCATCGCAAAGATGCGTGGAGAGTTCCGTTGGGACCCCGCCGCAGCACAGGCCCTAGATGAATGGCACATGGCCGGAGAATTACCCGTTCCCAACTCGCCGAGGCTCACCCATTATTGCACCCGGCGCACAATTCACATGGTCAAGTTGATGATGATTGCGGCGCTTGCGCGGCATTCTCTGGTCATTACCAGCGACGATTTCGAGACTGCCGTTGACTGGCTCTTCACCGCCGAAGAAACTATGCCTGAGATATTCCGGGCGATGGTGACCGGCGGCGACAGCGCCCTGTTGCAGGACACCGCCATATGGGTCCGCGAGCGCGAGGTCGCCACTAAGGGTCCCATTCCGCAGCACATGGTAATCGGCTTCCTCCGTAACCGCATGAAGGCCGGGGATGTCATGCGCGCCTTCGATCTGATGGTCGCCTCGCAGATGATCCGCCAGACCTCCATGGACGAGAAAGGCCAACCCGCCTTTACCGCCGATCCCGAGGTCACCAAATCCCGGCTTAGGCCACCGAAGGGCCCCGACCTGTTCCGCCCCTCACCACCGCCTTCAGCCGATCCTATAAAAGCCCGGTACATTCTCCGGGTCACAACCCCCGAAGACGATCAAGAGGACCTTTACGACCAGGAATTTTATGAGACCCACGCCTAAAATCGCGGCATATTGTCGCATTGCGCCCATCTGCGGCTTGGGCCATAGTCATAACGCGGTGGTGAGGGAAATCCGGGATGGCCTTGGTTGGTTGTCCCGGATTTTTCATTTAGGGATCAATGGGTTCTGGCACTCGGGCTTGGCGTCGAAGGCAGGCAATGAAGGCTAAGAAACAGCGCGTCCTTACCGGCCTCAAATGGGTCCAAGCGGCCACCCCGCCGCCATTTACCAACGGTCCCCGGCACCTAACCGGCTCGGCAGCCCGAGGCAAGGCTTACGAAAGCAAGGTAGCTGCGGCCCTCAAGTTGCAAGTGGAGGCGGGCGACCTCCCCGGCGAGCTTTATGTCGGCCCCTGGTTCAAATTTGAGGACGAGGCGGGGATCGGTCTGGCCCAGCCGGACGCCCTATTGGTGTTCCCGACGTTCATTGCCATTGTCGAGGCCAAACTTAAACAGACCATTGCAGCCCATCCACAATTGTCCCTGTACGGACAACTTGCCACCAAGCTTTTCGACTTGCCATGGCTGGGCGTTCAAGCCTTCCGCTACCCCTCGTTCAAGCGAAATAACCGTTGGATTGACGATCTTTCCATGGTAGAAGATGGACCCGGAGACACGCCCGGATCGATCTTTGAATGGCATTACCTAGGTCTGCCGTGAACGCCGCAGCGCTCAGGAGAGTCATGCAACCGAAAGAATTTCGCCGCTGGTTCGAACATGCTCGCGCGGGCGACATTATTGTCTATCACATTGGCGATCTCAGTTTTGACCGACTAGGCCACAGCCTCAGCGCCCGTCTCATAGACGAGATGGGTGCCACCGCTTACGACTTCTATAACACCGACGAGTGCCATCTAGTCCAGCGCCGTTTAGGTCATGGCGTATTTGAATATCGCGCCGTGCGTACCAACCCACGCAACTCAGCCATATTCGATCGTTGGCGCAAGCGGCCCATGAGCGCCTTCGAGATTCAGCCTATCCGGCAGGGGCGACGCCCCGCACTTGGATGGCCCATCTAATGGCCAAAGCACCCCGCCCAATACGTCACCTTGTAGTGCCCGACACTCAAATCCGTCCGGGCGTTCCGCAAGACCATTTAGATTGGATCGGTAAGGCCCTCGTAGAATACAAGCCCGATGTCATTGTGCATGTGGGTGACCATTGGGATATGGCATCGCTCAACGGCCACGAAGAGCCCGGGTCAGCACCCATGGAAGGTCGCCGCTTTGCTGATGACATTGCATCGGGCAATGCCGCCTTCGCCAGAATGTGCGTCCCAATGGAACGTGAGATAAAGCGACTGGCCCACGGGCACCGCTCCCGATGGAAACCCCGGAAGGTCTTTCTTATGGGCAACCACGAGAATCGGGCGGATCGTTGTGCCTCGAACAATCCCAAGTGGCTCGGCACCATCGGCAGCGACCAATGCGATACCCGCGATTGGGAACGGCACCGCTTCCTCGAAGTGGTCCACATCGACGGAGTTGCCTACTCTCATTATTTCCAATCGTCCCACAGCGACCGCCCCGTAGGCGGTGAGATAAGCAACCGCTTGAGCAAGATCGGCTGTTCCTTTGTGCAGGGCCACGAACAAGGCCGCCGCGAGGGCAACAAGATCATGGGCTCTGGCAAGACCCTCCACGGTCTCGTTTGCGGCTCGGCATATTTGCACGTCGAAGAATATCGCGGGGCTCAAGGACAGCGGCATTGGCGCGGGATCATCGCCCTCAATTCCGTCGAAGACGGTGAATATGACATAATGCCCATGTCGTTAAAGTATCTTTGCTGGAAATATACCGGCATGAGGTTATTCGATTACATGGTCAAACATTATCCCGGCGGCGACTGGGTCCACCTTAAATGAGTTGGCTTGAAGGGGCACTCCTTTTCGCGACGATCTTTTGTTACTTACTTGCACTCTTTGAAGGCGAACGCCGAGAATGGTCAACAGCAATCCTAGCGTATATTGCCGGTTCGCTGGCCCTGTTCGCCATTCTAATTATGAGAGGACTATCTAGTGGCATCCTTGGTGGTAATTGATTGTGCCTCTGGGCAATTGCTGCGCGTTGAAGTTGGTGGCACGACCTTTCGCAGGACTCATATTGCCACGCCCATTGGCGGACCTGATGTCCTTACCACCGAACTCGTCGAGAATTTCCGCTTGTACCCGCCCGGTGAGTTTGCCATTCAGCCTCCGCCCCAGCCGCCACTTCCCCCGGCGATCGCCGCTAAAGGCGGTGGTGAGGGTGGGCCAGGATGATCCATCTAACCCCGGACCTACTGGAAATTTCCTACGAGCGGCTTCGGCTGACGCTGCCATTCCGCCGCTGGAAACTGCCCCCCGCAGATGATGTCCTGTTCTCGGTGCTGACAACCAAGGACCGGCAGGGGGACTACTGCTTCGAAAATGGGAAGCATCACATTCGCGTTAGCCACAGCAGGCACATGACGCTCGCGCCGATGGACATGACGCTTGCCCACGAGATGTGTCATCTTCGTGCCCAGATGCAGGGCGAGCGGTCCGATCACGGGGCACTGTTCAACAAGGCCGCCGATCAAGTCTGCCGCCACCACGGCTACGACCGGGGCCAGTTTTAGGCTTGCAAATCGGCCAAGTCGGATTGCATGGCCTGCCAATCAAAGCCATCGACAGTCTTGTCGCCGTTAAGGAAATCGGCACTTAGATAGGCCAACCCTTCATCGTTGTAGGCGGTGACGAAGTCCGCGCCGATCGGCTGAAGTTGGCCCCAGGTGCAGCCGATGAATAGCCCATCACGGTGACCCATGATCGGGACATAATGCCCACCTTCAATGCGGGCACCGGGCTTTACCGTCCAAGGGAGGTGGTGGTCGAACTGCGGCTCGGCGCTCGACGGTAATTCAAAGCCGCAACCGACCGCCCCGAAGATGTACGCCGCAACAAGGAGCATGTCCAAGTTACCCGGCTCTAGCGCGGCATAGGCACCGATCCGATGCACATTGCCCTTCGAGTCGGCGACCCCGGTCTTCTGGCGGAACTTGGCGGCCAACTGCATGTCAGTGCCTTGGTCGCTGTCAGGGTTGCCCGGCGAGAAGCCGGTCGTTGCGCTGTAGGCGGCCAGCGCATTATTCGTGAGGAAGCCCACAGAGCGTCCCGCCGCAGCGTTCCACATCATATGCTCGTGGCAAGCTCCGGCCCAAACACAATCGCCATACTCGTCATTGCCCAGGAGGCCATAATCCTTGACCAGGGCACCATGGCCGAAGTCCGCTGGGGGCGTGGGCAGCCGCGACAAATTGACGTACTTTGCCAACTCAAGGCGAACAGCCCCCTGCCGCGCAGGTCTCTTCCCAAGCTTCATGCACCCCTCCGAAATACCGACCGCAGACGTTCAGGCACCAACTTGCGCACAAGCCATAAAATGGGCCCGGCGAAATTGATTACTGGAATGTTCACGCAATCGCGGGCATGTTCAGCCCAAGGCTCGCCACGATCTGCTGGACCACCGTGTTCGCCATAGTGATGGTCGCCTTGAGGCCCATCTGCAATGCCACCGACAAGAGCGCGGCGCTTACAGCGGCAAACTTGGACGGCCCCGAAATGGCTGCGCTGGCGATGCCAACGATCAAATTCAAGGCGATAGGTTTGACCGCCGTATAGAAGGCGGTGAAGTCCGCTTCGAGCGTCGGCTCAAAGTTCTTCCACCACTGGGCAGCCTTGGCTTCCTCGCCCTGGACCCAATTCAAGACGTCCGTCTCAATGGACTGAATGGTTGTTGCAAAAGACATTGGTAACTCCTCTAATGTCCAAAAAATTTGTGTAGACCTGTCAACAGGCTTATCACAATTCCAATGATCGCGCCAGCCACCGATGTGATCGCTATCAGCGCCTTTTTGCCCCCTGTTAATTGATTCAGGGTGGCTATCACAGTCTTAACATCGGCCCTGATCTCCTGGATGTTCGCCTGCATGGTGTCCACCTCCGTCTCGACGCGGGTGAGCCGCTCCCGATCGCTTTGCCCCGGCATGATAATCTGGACGGTGGCCTGCTGTTGCGGGGCATCGTTTGCTAGCGCCATTATAGGATCACCCTCACCACCGCTTTACCGCATATGGTCATTTTGGGGCCTGCACTGGGGCTAGCTGGTGAACCTCCACCGGCACCAAGACGGGTCTTGCGCCGGTAACATCCGTGTTAGGATCGGGCACGGTAACCTCAGCGAGGACATCCCGCACCAGCGCAATTAGCGTCGCCGTCGAGACCTTCGATTGATTGGCAATGGCCTGCCTGACGGCAATGCCGCCGAATCCGGCAAGAGCCCAAGTAGCCCATGACGGCGGCGTCCAACCGAAATATTCAGCGGCACCTACCGCAATGCTCAACGCGCAAGCAGCGTATGTCTTCCACCCCTGCGTCCACGAAAGGAACTTCATTTACTTGACCCCCTTATAAAACGCTTGGTTCCCCCAAACGCCGCAAAATGTAGCGCCATCGGTCCACAAAGGAGGCTCCGGTAGCAATTTAGAATAATACCACATACTACCAGTTGTAAAGTCGGGCTCGCTGCGCGCGGCATTGAAGGCGGCAAATAGTTCCAATAGCTTAGGGTCATCGTCTGCCAGCCGTGAGGCGGGAACTCTATTGAGATCGTTGCGGTTCCACCCGGAGAATTGATGCACCCCGTGATATTCCGATAGGCAAACCTCGAAGAAGGTCTTGCCCCAACGTCCGTCGGCAACCCGATTTATGAGGGTATGCGCCACGGCCTTTTGGCCTGGGAGGTCGCCGCCACGGATTTCCTGCCACATTGTGCGACATGCCGCTTGTTCATCGAAGGTCATTATCGTATCCGCCTCGCGCCGATCATGCCAAAGGCAGAGCAGGTGTTAGTAGCAAAAACGGCTGAGGCTATGAGATACACAGTGGTCGGTGAAGCTATACTTATTCGAGTAAAGCCCGAATTAAAATGTACAGTAGTTATTGCAAATACTGTAGCGCCGCCATAATATTGGTCTGCTCTGCGCCCAGGCGAACTGTCTGCTGTATTATTTACAAGTGATATACTACCTTCAAGAGTGGTGACAGTGGTGGCCGCATTGCCAAAAAATGCTATGTATGCACGAACATCCCAATCTCCTGCAGAGAGCGCAATCGACGTGACTGTTTTTGATATGTTAGTTGTAATAGCAATCGCTGAACCAGAATTTACTACAGACTCTATATATTCGCCATTACTGCCCGCTTGGGCATTGTCATTGGTAGTCGTTCCGACAATGCCCTTTACGCTGTTAGGTGTTAACGTACCTGTAACTGATTCATTCCCGGTAATGACTGCATTGCCAGTCACCGCTAAATTTCCACCCGCAGATAAATTCCCAGTAACCGAAAGATCGCCGGTAATTGTTCCGCCCCCAGTCCAAATCGCGACCAACGTCGAAAGTGCCTTTGACAGTGCCGCAAGCATCTGGTTGCGCTGTTGATCTACCGCCAACTGGCCCGTTGTCGGTGCGCCGCCCCCTGGTGTCGTTGCGTCCAAGCCTATGCCTGACATTATTCGCCCCCGAACCCGAAGATGTTATGGTATGTCTTTTTGAGCCCGCGCATGAGCGCCCGTTCCTTATTAGCCCACGCCTTCTTATCCGCTTGATAGTCTTTCATGGCATAGTGCTTCCTCAACGCAAATTCCTTTTGCGATGGATTGTTGATGCCGAGCCATGAAGCTATGATCTCGTCGCGATTCTTGCGGCCCTCAGCCAACTCTTCGCCTTGCTGCAAAGGAAATGGCCTAGACGCCGCAAAATATCCAAGCTGCCCTGGAATATTTTTCGGGTCGTTTGGATTGTAAATTCGCTTCCCTGTAAAGAAGTCCATGTTCGTTGCTGCTTCGGCAAGGGCTTCGCTGCCAGGAGCAGGGCCGATAAGTCCCGATACGCCCGTCATCAAATTCTTCAGGTCGTCGCCCGTGTCACCTTTCGGTGCACCACTCATCATTCCCTTGACCGCCGCCAGAACGGTTGTCGGGCCTGCCCTGCGAAGCGACGCATGCTTATTCCCGGTAAGCGCCTGCGCCACTTTGTCACCCGCCGGATACAGCACGCCAAAGAGAACGCCTAACGCGAGCAATTGCCCCGCCGCTTCCATCCGCTGACTTGGCGCGACGTCCTTACCGACAATGCGCCCAACCGTATTGGCATAAGCATGGATAAGCCCGTAGCGATACCTACCGAAAATGGTCAAGTTTGGATTGGCCATCAACTCGCTAAAGGCGGCTCCGCCACGCATCTTGTCGGGGTCCCAGGCTTCCGAGGGAATGCGGTAGTTGGGAATTTCATGTTCCGCTTCGGTGATCGCCGAACTGATGCCATGGCCCTTATCCATAAGATCGTAGACCCGTTGGAGCATGAACACGTCGTTGGCCCACCACAGACCCTTCGATGAAAGATTGCTCAACGCCTTATAGATATACGCCGGGCTTGTTCCTGCCTTGCCAGCAATTTCGCCCCAAGTCTGCGGTTGCTTGTTCATTTCGCCACCCATCAACTTAATCATCGTCTGATGGAAGTCCCTATTCATTGTCGGAGCGTACATCAACGAGTTGCCTTCGCGGAGCATCCGCTGATAACTCGGCGATAAGTTTGTGACGTCCTGCATCGCCCTAATGCCATTCTTTGCCGAGTTGTACCAAGTGTGCGGCAGGAAGTTGTCCCAGCCACGGCCAACGCCCCAATGCGTCGCCACGTTGAGCCCATGCCCGAACAGCGCCGATACCGGATTGACAAAGATGGCAGAGGTCAATCCATGATTCACTTTGGCCAAGACCTTGCCCAAATCCGTTTGCGGGCCAACCTCATAAAAGTTGTCCAGCATCCGCGCGATACGCGGTTCCATGAACCACCCACGCAATTGCGGCAGCGACGTGGTTTTCCACCCCGGCGGAATGACATCGTCATCCAACGGCGGCCCACCATTATCGCCAATGCCCCTTGTGCCATTGGGCGATTTTGCCAGCGAACTAAAGGTTGGGTCTTGTTTCAGTCCATCAAGATAGTTAATATTTCTTTCAACACGGCGTAACCGAAGAAGATTGTCAATGCTATTAGCGATAGCATTTTTATAGTAGCGAACATCGCTGCCCTCCTCAATTTCCTTGGTGGTCGCCTGCCGGATAATCGCTTGACGCCCGTTCTCGTCGGTGATCTTCTGTCCCGGCTTGTACTTTCCGTTTACCAGCGTTTGCTCGCCGTCCGGCCCAACCGCCATCCACATCTTGCGGCCCTTCAACGAAGAGGTCGTTTGGCCCAAGCCGCGCCCGCCACTGAACGGATTGGCCCCGGGCGGTCCCTCTTGTGGGTCGTACATTGACCCGTGATCCTTGGCGATCCTGTGGACATATCCGTCCATTCCAATTTGGACGCCCTTCGCCCTTAACCTGTTGTAAATCTCATTGGCCTCGGTGCGTATGGGCGTCACATACTTGTCCGCCATTGCTTGTTCTTCAGGCGTCATCGGCGCAGTCCCGGGCTGTTCGATGTTATGATAAATGCGCTCGTTCAATTCCGGGTCTTTCAACTCGGGCGGCAATCCATTTATGTACTGCAACGCCTCGGTGCGATCCGCTTCGTTCTCGCCGCGAACCTTAGTCAATTCATCTTCTTGGCCACGAATCCATTGGAACAGCGAGCCACTAGCGTCCTGTTTTGGCACGAACTCTTCGCCGCCACCCTCACCACCAATCGGCGGCTCACTCGGAGGCGCACCTTCATTGCCCAATTCCCCGGCAGGCCCAGGAATTTCCGGCGGCGGCGCAATATTGTTGGCAGCAGCTTGAGCGCCTTCCGCTTCCAGACGGCTGACCTCCGCAGCATGCTCGTTGGCAATCTGCGCCGGAGTCGTGCGGAAGCCTCCCTCTTCTGCCATTATATCGGATGCTAATCTATATGGTTCCATTATTACGCCACTACCATAGTCCACACGCGAACGCCCACGAGATTTATTTATCTCGTCCATCTTTTCTATTACACCAGGTTGATTTTTGGCTACCCAGCCAACAGCGGAGTCTCTATTCAAAAATTTACCATCAGGTGTTACGAAACCAGTCTCTCGTTCATATTGCCCAGGCTCAAGAGATTTTAATTCTTCTGGTGTATACAATTCTGCATGTATTTCATTCGGCTGCCCTTCAATTATTTCGCCGCTTGGTAGCTGTCTTGCAACTCGCAGGCGAGACGGTGGTGAGGGTGGACCCTGTTCTATGGGCGGGGCAGGTGTCGGAGCAGCTTCGGCGGGGGTGGGCTCAGGGCGAGGCGACGGGCGAATGGCGGGCAGGCCACTCTTGACGACATTCCCGTTCTCGTCGATGTCGGTGACATCCGCCTGCACCTTCGGCTTGCCCCTCGGCCCCGGCGCGATCGGCTTGGCTACTGGC
>JGI24890J29729_1000905_pt1 | contig 15584 bp, 14 predicted proteins | sample FreactcultureFD7_FD_29729 | JGI IMG/M metagenome (IMG submission 29729)
GGCGGAGACGAAGAGATTTGAACTCTTGAAGGGTTTAACCCCTTACCTCGTTAGCAGTGAGGCGCACTCGACCGGGCTATGCGACGTCTCCTCGTGCAAAGACAGTTTACACGCTGGTAAGAGTATGTAACTACACACAATATCCGCGTATTTCAGGGCAAAACAAGGGTAAAAATCAGACTTCGGAATCTTTAATTGTATTTAAAGTGCTAACCAACAAATCAAGCTGGTTCTCTATTTCGAAAGGTGGTTTACCAAGATCTAATCCGTGGGTGTAAACCGTGATCCCCTCTTGTCGGGTCTCAATAGAGCGTGCATTTCCGGCCACTCCATAAACAATGTGAGCTTCTTTCAGACCGAGTAAAGAGGCATAACTAATGACTTGCCGAAGGTCATTCAGAGAGTCCCTCTGTTGAGTTTCTCCTTCAGGTTGTTTGTACTTCGTATCCAAAACCTGAAATGGCTTACCGTTCCGATACCAAATTACGTCCGGCTTTTCTCGATAAATACCTCCGACGTCGAGCAACAAACTTTTTTGAGTTGCTACTAGGTCATCTGAGCTATTGATTCGCTCTGCCAATTGTTTTGCTACGAAATCCTCAAATACCTTATACATATCGATACTAAATCCATTAATCTGGATATCCCCAGTATTTTCATGGAACCCATTTCCGCTAATTATTAACTCAGCGAGTCGAAGTGCGTTCCAGTAGTGACTATTCAATCTAGATTCATTCCATGCTGGAACCTCGCTGATGTCCGACACGTCCTTAAAGTTAAAAAGTAAGTTCTGTGCTTGATTTCTCAAACTCCGATTTTGTAACCCGTATTTTAGGGATATATGCAAGGCCTTCTTTAGAATCTGATTCTCTGGTACGTCATCAACAAAATCATCAAATGTCACTTCAAACGGGAAGTAGTTTCCAGGGTTCTTTTTGAATTGCCGCGAAAAGTCGATTCTCCCCCTAAGGACCTGTAAGGAATCTTCACGATTCACATAACCGCTTATTAGTCCTTTTCGTGTTGAAGAGGTAACGCAATGAATAAAGCTTTGAAAGAGAACCGTCAAGAAATCATTGCTCTCTGAGATTTGAACTTTTTCGCTATCCAGCTTCATCTCTTCCAGTAAGCCTAAAAAATAGAAAATATTGTAAATTGGGAAACGAGGCACAACATTTACTTGCACTCCTTGAACTGAAATAAACCCAACTTTGCTGTCAGCCTTGATTACGAATTCACCTGAAACTTTTCGACTGAGCTCTACGATTCCAGTTCTCTGGATCTTTTGAGCAATTTCTGCATCTAAGACTTCAACGATTCGTTCCTCATACTCAGATAAAGAGAAGGTTGTAAGTGATTCAGCGATTGGCATAGCTTTATCTGTTTCTTATGGATGAATCTTGTCGAATGAAAATTCGTTATGTTTCTCTGCCCATTCCCCGTAGAAATACTCTTCTAATAATGGTTCTATCGAGTATTTCCAAGTTAGCTCCAAATTTTCTCGCGATTGATTCTTATCCTTCATGAAGTAGGCGGGGCCTACAGAGAATTCATATTTGGCCAAAGCGTTATTTAGGTTTTCAAGAATTGCTCCGGCAACAGCTGGAAGTTTGTTTGCTTGAAGCCATTTTGGAAGTATCTGTGAGCAAGGTTCTGAAGTTGGGTCAAGGTGTATGAATTTAAATCGCCTTCTAATGGCACTATCAACCAGTGCAATTGATCGATCAGCAGTATTCATGGTGCCGATAAATATCAAATTCGATGGGAGGGAGAACTTTTCTGATTTGGAATACATTAATGAGATTTCTTCTCCACGATATTCAAGAAGAAAATAAAGCTCGCCAAATACCTTTGCAAGATTTCCACGATTTATTTCGTCAATTATAAGGACGTATTTCTGGTCTGGGTTTGAGCGAGCTGCGGCTGCGATTCTTTTTAAAGGCCCGTCTACTTTCTCTAACGAAACAGAGCCATTTGCTTTCTCGACCGGTCTGAATCCTTCAAAGAAATCTTCATACGAAAAGGACGGGTGAAACTGAATGATCTCAGTGTTTTCTTTGGAAGCTAGATGCTGAGCGATTGCCTTACCAATAAATGTCTTTCCAGTTCCTGGAGGGCCATAGAAAATTACTTGCTTGGACTGAGTGATCTGCCCGACAATTTCCGCTAACCATTCTTCCGGGACTAGAAGAGTCCGAGCAAGTGCATTTAGTGAATCATCTGTCGACACATTATTCATAAACTCATCTCCTATGAGTACATCTCCCGAATTGCTGAACCTTTCAACAAACTTTTCTCCAAATTCCTTACTTAATGGATACAGGTAACCCATCTTTATTCCGCCACTAACCGCTAAAGGTCCTTTATCATCAACAAGCGAACGTAAATCGGCCTCAACTTCTTTGAACGGTATCGGAGTTTCAAATTCACTAAAGTCGGCCCTCACTACAAAACCTGGAACGCGAGAATCATCTTCTGGTGAAGAGATCTTGTCTGGATACTCTGAAGGTCGTGTGGAATCAACGCTTTCCACTGTACAAGCGCCCATGGCTACAACTTTTGTTTCTGCATACAAAAGGATTAAGTCACCTTTTTTGATCTTCTTCATATCGGTGTGATGTGTCAATACCGCACCATTTTTTGATGCTGCATGAGCCCATAAGGTTCCTGTTGATATTGCCGGCTTCTTAGTTACCCCAACATTGCACCACCAATATTGGATCTCTGATGTTGGCTTGGACTCAATTACTCTTAAACGTGGTTCTAAATATTTTAGAAGGAATTGTGCCGTTTCGTTAGGCATGCTGAAGTTCGATCCCTGTAAACCATTAATTTGTGTAATGCTTGCAAGGTCTTTATTCGCAGCTATCTCAGCCTTTAACAATGGCGTCTCGATCTTATAATCAAAAGATACAACAACTCCCCATTCCCCGAAAATATTTTCGCCTCGGTTTATTGGTTCCTTCATTAGATGCCCTACCGCATAAACTCCTGAATTAGGCTCTGATTGGCGAAAGAGGATCAAGTCACCAATTTTCATTTTGTCTCTATTTTGATTAGCTGCCCAATCATTGTTTACATTTTTTTCAATTGCATCCAATAAACTCCATTTAGAAGGGTTTGATTGAAAGACCCAAGAATTGATACTTGCATTTCCAAGTAGTTCCCAAAAATTCGCATTGGTTTTCTTCTCGACATACTTTCTAATGTCATGGTGATTGATAGCCGTTTGTATGACAGTGCGTGGGTTTTCGAAAGCAGACGTGCCTTTAACTTGTTCGAGAAATTCCTGTCTATCTGCATCCTTGACTAGCCAGAGAACTTTGCGAGTAGCTAAAAGGCTTTCATTGGAAGGTTCCTGATCTACTTCACCGATGAGATATCCAATACTGATCCTCTTCCCTTTACCGCTTGGAATCAGGACAAAGTCACCACCATAAATCTTGTTTGCAAACGCATGAATCTGAGACGTGTATGCGCCTATGGTGTGATTACTATCAGTTGAATAAATCTCTTGAAGTTTATGATAGATGTCGTTGAAATCAACATCTTTAATGGGAGTCTGGCCCCGCACTTCTTTCCAGCCAATGGCAACAACACCCGAATTTAGGCACTCGTCTAGGTATTGATCTTCAGAGCCCGCACGTACTATCCAAGTTGCCATTGGCCAAGCTTACAGAGAGTAACCGACAAGTGACAGAGAGTAACTTTGGTGCGTAAATAAACGCTAATCACGGCTCCAGTAATACTGGCCATCGCATTTCATGATCTTTACGCACATATCGTCAAGGGCCACTGCCTGGTTAATTGACTAGAGCTAGTCTGTGCGACTTGGCAGAGCTTAGAAATGATATGAATTTAACCCTGGGGGGTCTTAAATTCCTTTAATAGGACTAAGACTCTTATCCATGGATTCTCTAACAGTTTGTCTATCTTTAGCCGCAGAGGCGTTTAGTTTTTGTATCTGCGCTATTTCAAGTGCTTTGTCTAGTCTCTTCTTGTTTGGTGCTATTTTTTTAAATTGATTCGATCTCAAAATCTACTGCCTTTCTTGTAATGTATAGGGTTATTTGTAACACGGGGTGAATGAGCAGTAATTCCACTCTTAACAGGTGGCTCTACTAATCAATACAAAGTATTCAAAATTGGTTAGCCTCGATTTAGGCATACTGCACATGTTTGTTCTCCGAATTCCATTCGAACAGAGTGTTCATAGCCGACTCTTATCAGATAACAGTGGCCTGAAATCCTCTAAGAGCTTCATCGATCTGCTCTTCTGAAATACGCCGCAGTCTGCCAATTTTGTAACTAGGGATAACCCCGGACTTAATCCCGTTATAGATGGTCTCTCGGGTTACCCCTAGTAGTTGGGCTACTTCAGCGGGGGAAAAATATGTCTTGCTCATTGATTCCTCTCGGTTGTGTGTTTTCAGCTTAGGTTCTCACTATTTAGTCTTCCTGTACCCCTAAACCTTCTTCTTTTTCTTTCGGCCCTTCTTTGGTGGTCTACGACCAAACTGCCCATACAAGTAATAATTTCCCAGTTGCTGATCAGTAATTACATACCCAGACTTTGTCAGAGTTGCTTGTAAGTAACCTTTAGCGATTAGGCGGGAAATTTGGGCGGGGGTCTTCTTGATCAACTGTCCTACTTCGTAGGAGCTATAGATATGTTCTGATGTAATACGGTCTATATACATATGTTTCCTCTCTAGTTATTAATACTGGAAGTTGTAATCCCCCCTCGCACAAAATGCGCAATGGAGCCTTTGTTCAAAGGGTCAACCTCCGGTTGATTCAGATATAAATGCTCCTGCGCATTTCATGCTCGGGGGCTAGTGATTAATCACTTAGGTGTATGTGGGAGCTCTTTATTACCCCCCGAAAAAGGACAGAATTGTCCTAAAACGGGGGCAGCGTATGTGGTTGGCACATTCACCACCGCGACTGGATTAACAGGATCGCTAGGGCGGGATCTATTCGAGTCTCTACTTATTGCTAAGTTAAAGTGCTCCGGCCTTACTTGATTACACAGGACTCGATTTCGGAAAGCAGTAGAAGGCATGGGTAACTCACTTAGTGTCATTGTCTAAGTTCAAAGATCCCTGCAACTGCAATTCAGGATAGAACCCATCATCAATGGAGCTACTCTTCCACGTGGTCGGTAAGCCAGCCGGTCCAGTACGTTTTTTACTACGACTCTGGTTGCTCGTAGTCCTGCATTCATCTCCAAATCTTTCGGCAATATTAGGTTACGTAACTACTTCACTTCTGTACGGCTAAACCGTCACTAATTTGTTTTCTTTTGTATCTACACCAATGACCCCCTCGGACTTGAGGCGTTTGATTAGCGCTAACTCTTTCTGAAGCGCTTGTACCTCCTCATGGGTATCGTCAGATGTGCCCAAATAGAACTTCCGAACAGTTTGAGGGTCGGACCACCCGCCTTCAGCAAGTAGCTGGCGCTCCGAATATTTCCACTCATCCGCGGCTGTAGTCCCAAAGCGATCTCTCATTGAGTGCAATGAAAAGCGGTACATGTGAAGTGGCTTCCCATCTGCATCGAAATATGCTGGCATTTTCCATCCTAGATTTTCTGAAACAGGATGAATCACTACATCGGTAAACGAATGAAGCTTTTGCACTTGGCCAAAACGATTTGGAAAAAGTAGTGCAAGAGGATTCTTTCCTTGCGATTGCTCTTGAAGCGCTTCTGCTGAACGAGTAACCATCCACTCATAAACATCAAAACCTGTTGCAATATTTTCGACATATGGGATTGCAGTAGTTCTACGAGTTTTAGTCTTGGTTGCTTTTGGCGCGTCAGGATCAGTTGTATTGAATTGCCATGAAATTAGGACTCGGCGGTTCTCGAGGTCAACAAAGTTGCCCAACCCACGCTCATATACCTTTCTATCAGCAGTAAGGATGAAGGTTTCGTTTGCTCGGGTTCCTAGGTTGGCTGACGCATGAATTAGGCCAGCTCCATGCTTGTATTTCTTTTGGCATCCATCAGCTAACTCAAGCACTTGTTTGTGAGTAGGGATCTCTCCCCCAGACTCTTCTTCAGAACCAAAGTAATATTGTGATTGTTTACGGCGTGATTCCGCTGCAACATATCCACTACCCGCAGGTGGCGTCCAGGTGATTTGTTCGACATACAGAACTTGCTGTGCAGTGAAGTACCCCGCTCTATGCCCCCATTTAAGAAAAGTGCGTAACATTTTAATGAGGTGATCCGCACGCCCTTTTGTCTTGGTAGCCCGATTAATGTAATCACGGAGAATTGTTGTTGTCATTTGACCGCAAGTGATTTTCCTAGTCTTTGACAGTTGAATTAGATGGTTAAAGTCTTCTTGCCGATTCTTACGAGACTTCCCATTCCATTTGAAATCTTTACCTCCTTGATCGATATATTTTTCAAGGACATCGGCCAGTAGATCTCCGGCGTTTTCTGGCATTCCGATTGAGCCAGACTGTTTTGATTTTAGAATTGCATGAACTTCTAGGAAAGCTGCATTGATGGCGCTAGGTGAATCTGTAGCGCTTCTATCAATCTGACTTCCTTGAAACGAAGCTCGTATACGCCAAGTAGTGCGGCGTGACGTTGGAGGCTCAATGCTGATTCCATCCGCTTTAAAGAGTTTCCCTGACTTCTTGGCACGAGCAATTGCTTTTGACATTTTTTCACTTGGTTCGATTGGTGCGCGTTTCATTCTTTTCCCTAGTCTCTAAAGATGATTGTTGATGGTTCATAACTACTTTCGACCTGAAGATCTGGTCGTATTGCATAAGGTGTTTTAGAGAGCTTTTCGAAGAACTCTTTGACATCCTTTGCCAGCCATCTCCTATTGCGTTGGAGATTGCCGAGTGGCCGGGGAAACCCTTTTTGGTTTACCCTGCGTGAGGCAGATAGTTCAGATGAACGCAAATACAGGGCGATATCTTGAATCGTCCAAACATCGCCTGCGTAGGCCTCTGATCCAGGGGCCACTGGCATCTGGATCTTCACCGACTTCAACTGATAAATGTTTTCCCTCATGACATTAAGTCTATAGGCAAACTTCATGGGGTGTCAAATCGGGATAGGCGAACTTCATGGGTATAAGTCCCACCTATGACCTGATGGTGGATTGGCCTTGATTGGCCTACACTGGCCCTATGGCGAGCGCAAAGAAGGGTCGAGACCTTACGGATTGGATCCCCGGCTGGATGGCCGTTGAGGACTCCGGGAGTAAATCGGCCTGTCTACACTTTTTCACAAAGCCCTCTAACGGCCTTAAAGCTGGTGAACCTTTTGAAATTCTTACAGTGGCCACCAGGAGCAAAGATGGATTATTAGCTTTGCGGGAGATTTCCATATCGCCACTGGGCTCTCACGGAGTAACAACTCCCAAGATTGGGGATGTCGTCCCAGACCAATCGAAAAAATCCTGGGTGACATCCGTATTTGATGGGATCTATCTAAAGAGCGAGATTGATCCCCTTCACTTACAGGAGTTCCTAGCTACTGCCGTTATTCGCAAAATTCTGACTGGGCACATTGTTGCTCTGCACTTTGCTCCGATTCTGCAGCAACGCCAAAGAAACAAGTCGCTGAAGTCCGGGATTAAAGAAAAGTCTGGAACTGGATTTGCGGCCAAAGGGGAATCTGTCACAAGAGCAACAGTTAGAATCTTTAAAGATTTACAAGCATGGGGGGAGACGAGAGCCGCGGCAGTTATTGCAGAGGCCGAAGATGTAACTCCAACTACCATTCATAATCGCCTTCAATTAGCCAGAGCGGGCAAGTATTTAGATACCCCTGGAAAAGGCGCTCGCAGGTAACAACCTAATTTGGTTTTCTCAGATTCCGGCTTATAGGGCGACTCTTCCCACGCGACTTACACGAAGTCTGCGAGAGACTTGATGTTTATGTGGTCGAACAGATCGCCCATCAAGAGAAACAAAAAATGCTCGCATAATGCGATTTAATTACCCGTGAGGTGAATATGAAAGTTTGTGGCCGTTGCAAAAGCAAGCTTTCTGCTGCCTCATTCTCGAAGAGTGCCGTGAGCAAGGACGGTCTCCACGCTTGGTGTAAGAAGTGCGCAGTAGACGCAAATCGGGTTCGATCTGAGAAATTCAAGAGTGAGAACCTAGCAAAGAAGACACCAGCCAAACGTCAAGTTTGTTTCAAGTGCAAGAAATTAAAGAACCCATCAAGTTTCTATACCGACATCACAAGGAAAACCGGGTTATCAAATTTTTGCAAAGACTGCTCTAAACAAGATCGCAAAGACTATGGAAAGAAAAAGAAAAAGGAATTCCAAGAGGGAGCCAAGCGCCCCGACACAAAGGTGTGTCCACAGTGCAAACGAAAGCTAGCTAGTTTTAAATTTAATCTCAGCAGGATTTCCTACGACGGGCTTTCTTCTAGATGTAGTGAATGTGCCTCTCTAGAAAAAATGGGCCTGAGTCTGGAGCAATACAACAAGTTGATTGAGATGCAAAATGGTAAATGCGCTGTCTGCCAAATGGTGGAGCCAAAAGGACATGGGCGTTTTCACGTAGACCATGATCACTCATGTTGCCCTGGACGTATGAAATGTGGGAATTGTGCCTTGGGGTTAGTTTGCTCTAAGTGCAATCTTGCAATGGGAAGTTTTAAAGATAATCCAGAATTGCTTACCAAAGCATCTAATTACTTAAGAATATGGGGTAATAAATGATGATTTGTAAAAAGTGTGGACTAGGTAAATCTAAGTCTGATTTTTATGAGAGTAGTGATGGAAGCGCGTATGCAAGTTGCAAGAGTTGCGTAAATGAGTATCAAAAAGAAATGCGTACTAAGCGTTTAAGGAAGAAGCGCCCGGTTCAGAAAGTTGGTTCTAAGTCGTGCATCACATGCAAAGAATTAAAGCCTGTATCCGAATTTCAAAAGAGCGCATTGATGAAGCTAGGTTTGTCCTCTAATTGTAAGAAATGTTTGCGAATGTCCCGTCAGTTGCGGAAGCACTCACTTACCCCCGATCAGTACGAGTCGTTATATGAGAAACAATCAGGGCGGTGCGCCATTTGTGAAACAGTCGTCGTTAGCAAATTAGGTCTAGTAGTTGATCATGATCATGCGTGTTGCCCAGACCCGAATTCAAGTTGTGGCAAATGCTTGAGAGGTCTGCTTTGCTCTTCTTGCAATACAGGCTTGGGAAACTTGAACGACTCGATTGAACTCCTGGAAAGAGCGGCAGAGTTTAAATCCTTAGGACAACTCCGCTGGACTGGTCAAAATTGGGCTCGAAACCACTAGATTCTTGACTATTGTGCCAAATAGTGTAATTATTTGGCAAATATTAGGGGATAGAGTCTAAATGTCGCAAAAAAGAAGCAATTTTGTTCGGTTAGCCGAAGCACGAGTGGCGAAAGCAATGAAGGCCATACGGGTTATTGGCAACCTTTCTAATCAAAGCAATTACGAGTATTCGGATCAGGACATCAAAGAAATCGTACAAGCGCTGCAGAAGGAACTGTCAGACCTTCAGGTTAGGTTCAAGCTGAATCGAAATGAAGATCAACCAGAATTCAAGTTACGCAAATGAGTGGGGCAAAATTGAGTTTTAGCGCAAATCGAGTATCTAACTCTGAACTCTTTGTGTGGGCACTGTTTGTTCTCGGTGGATCTGATCGAGATGTAGATGTAGAAGAAATCTATCTGAAGTGCTTTGAAATAGCCCCTAAGCGTCTGGGTTGGAGAACTCGTCCCGATTTACCGGATTACAAAAAAACTTCAAAAGCACTTCAATCTGTAGAAGCAGAGACTGATTTCATTTTTCGGCCACATCAATATGCGCGACGCTTGAGTGGTTCGGGAATTAACTGGGTTCGCGAAAACATGAAAAAACTTGAAACTACATATGGACAATCAAATGTCCCTGCGCCTTCTACAAATCAGTATATGCAGCAGATAAAGAGATTAAAAAACCATGTCGCTTGGCAAGCCTTTTTAAATCAACAAACTGAGGAAGTGTTGCATCTTGTTGCGGATGCTCTCGAATGCTCTCCAGCAAGTCCCGAGTCGGTTTGGCTAGGGAGATTTACTGACTTAGATCGAATGGCTGATGTATCCGGCGATCTAGAAATAGGGCAATTTGCAAAATACGCACGATCAATCCATGTGAGAGGTGAAGCAATAAATGACTAATCAACAATCTGGCAAAATGATTTACACGGATCGTGCATTTAGGCAGGATGCTTCAGAAGCAATGAAGGGAAACATTGTCACTGGACTCATTGAATTGATTACGAACTGTGACGATGCCTACAAAGATGTTTCTGTGGATGGGCCCATCTACATTGAAATTGCAAATGCAGAGGCACCTTACAAATATAAGTTGGTTGTTAGAGATCACGCTAAAGGCCTTCCCGGCGAGATGCTTCGTAAGTCTTTCGTTGAACTTGGCGCTGAAAATAGAAGCTACCTAGAAAATAAAGGAGCCGAAGAAGGCTCTCGCGGTTTGTTTGGTCGTGGCGCAAAAGATGTCGCAATCTTTGGAAAAGCCCTGTTTGAATCTATATGTGCGGGAAAATACAGCGCAGTTGAATTGGACCCATTTGAAGGTAGTTGGAACATGATCGCTTCAGATCTACCAGCATCTCAAGAGCACAGAAAAGCATTGGGATTACTAGGGGATTCAAGCGGGCTCTCAGCAACAATTTTAGTTCACAAAATGCGTGCACCTATGATTCCGAATACCCCCAAACTGGTAGAACAGCTTTCCAATCACGTCTCGCTGCGAGGGATTGTTGGACGTCACAAAGTTACATTTGTTGACTCTAGAACAAATAAGTCCGCAAATCTCAAGTATCAGCTACCTGCTCATACTGAATTGTTAAATCAAGAATTTGAAGTTCCAGGGTATAAGCAAAAAGTGAATTTAAGATTTTATAAGTTCATCGATCGTCAAACAGGCAATCTAGATGAGTTCTCTTATCATGGATTAGTCATTAGAGATAAGCGCGGAAACTATGAGAACACATTCCTAAGTCTCAGCTCGAGACCAGAATCAGGATGGTTTGGCGGAGAAATACTTGCGCCAGAAATTGATATCCTGAATCGTCAAATTGATGAAATTGAAAAGAATCATGAATCAACGTCTGAAGAAACCGTTAAAGCTAACCCGATGCGCTTAGTTAAACGTTCACGTGAAGGACTTGAACGCTCACATCCATATTACAGAGCGCTTGATAAATTGGTCCAAGAGCAACTGAGAAAATTCTTTGATGAGGTTGCGGCAGAAGAAGATGCAAATAAGAGTGAAGGACAGGACCTAAGAAAACGTCTAGATCTCGCAAGTAGATCTCTTGCGGAGCTCCTTCAAGAGACCTTAGATGAAGCTGAGGCAGGCGACCTTCCAGAAGGTGGTTCTGGAGCTGATTTTACAAAAATCTCGATAGTCCCACCCAAGAAATTCATTGAAAAGGGAAAGACGGCAACCCTTACTTTAAGAGCGCCACAGTTTGATTTTAAGTCAGATCAGGTAAAAATTGATTTGATAGATACCTCAGGGACATTTTCTCTTGTTGATACCAAGCTAAATTGGCGTGAACATGAACGCTTATCAGTTATGCAGGCATCATTAAAGGTTGAAGCAAAAGAGTTCGGAAGCACAGAACTGCTCTTCACGTATTTAGGAGAAACAGCTTCCGCAACCTTAATTTGCGAACCTGTACCTACTGAAAATCTTCCAGATCCGGCTCACTTACAGTTTGAGGAGGATTCCTATTTCCTTGCTCCAACTAGAGCGCGCAACATTCGTTTGTTAGCGCCAGCAGAAATGCTAGGAGAAAAGGTAGTTATCTCTAGCGAAAGTAAGGAAATTGCAACACCTTCCGTAGTAGAGCTAAGGATGGATGCTTCAGGCACATTCTGTTTCGCTAAAGTAAAGTGCGTTGCTCAGCGTGAGCTTGGAACCTATTCAGTCAAAGCTATTTTGGTTGATTCAGTCGCTGAGACATCTATAGTGGTGCGCGAGTCAGATGCAAATAAAGGTCCAAAAATATCGATCCAAATCAAGAATCAAGATGCACCCAATAGATCAGCACTTCTTTTGGGTACAGATATCCTTCGAATAGAAATTTATGCGAAGCATAAAGCAGTTAAGAACATTATTGGTTCTCATGACGGTGAGAAATATAAACATGCGGATTCACCCGCTTGGCATGCAACTCTGGTTGAGCTAGTTTCAACTCAGCTAGTCAACTATGCAATTGAACGAGAATTCTCGGTCTACCCACACAAATTCCGTGACGCAACTAGCCTATTTATTAAGCAGCAATCTTTGATGACAAAATTTGTGACCACTATGCAGGTATTTCTATTGGCAGAAGGTTCTACGGTGGCTTAGTGCCTGCAAAAAGTCATAATCAATTAACCGCAGATCCGGAGTTTGATGATTTACTTCGGAAATCTCTGGATAATTCATCCAATTTGGAAGAAGTTGGCGCAAATACCTTACGTTTATTGATGGCAAGAAGGAATGTGTCCATGGACTATTGGGACGCATTACATGCCAGATTTGGCTGGACCGACGGAACTAGTTCATCTCTGCAGCATGCAGCAGATCAAGTTGGCCTAACTAGAGAGCGAATTAGGCAAATTCAATCGAGAGTTTTGCCACTAACTTTAGATTTAATAATCGGACCAAAGGTCATCTATTCGGTTTTAGGAGTTATCAAATCAAGTCCAGACCTGGATTCTCTGTTTGAAACCTTGCGTGCTAATGGCCTAACTGCAACAAATAGTAATTGGGATATCGATGAACTTGGTGAACTAATCTCAATTTTTGGAGTTGCAAAGCTAGAGCAAGAATTTGAAGTTGAAAAGCAGAGATTAGTACCAGTTGACATAGATATTGAAACTAGAAGAATCATTCAAAGATCAAGAAACGCCCTTGGGCTAATTGATTTAAATGACTTAGTGCATCGACTTGGGACAAATATTGATCGAGCTGCAGAGGCAGTTGAGAACGTATATCAGTTTACCTATCGACAGAACGATCTAATGCTCACAACTACTCGCTTGCCGGGAATGTTCTTAAATACCATTGGCAAGCAACTACTGGTTTCAGATGGTTTATCTCCAGAGGAAATATTGTTAGGCATCGAAAGAAAAACAGCAGAACGTGGAACATTAAGTGTTGGTTTAAGGGATGACATTCTTGAGCTAATCGTAAAGTTTGCCGGAAATCCATGTCGATTCGAAAATTTGCCACCTGAAGCGCGAGAGGGGTCAACGCTTGGTCGCCTGGAGGAGTGGTTGAAGCAAGTGATGCAAGAATCAACATATGGGATGCTGCACCGAGATCAACTTTCAGATATTGCAATGAAAGAAGGAGTAAGCCTTGGTTCGGTTGGAGCGTTCCTTACCAACAGCGTAGTAATTCGCCCAGTTATTCCATCAATTTTTACCCTAGTCGGAAACCATCCTGATAAATCTACAGCTGAGCTCTTAAAGCAAACTGTGGTGGCACTTGGCGAAGCCACCCGTATAACGTGGGAGATAGTTGATTCAGACACCCTTGATCTGTTCATAATTCCTAATACAGCAGGCTTTACAAGTGGCTCTTTTCTGATTGAGAAGGAGCTACGAATGATGATAGAAAAGTACGAATTCGTTGAGTCTTGTGACTGCGGAGACTTTGAAACAAAAATGAAGCTCAAGGTGGTTCCGTCAAAATTTTGGACTGGGTTCTCAATGATTTTGCAGCACTACCGGCTGACTCATGGCTGGACTGAAGGTGAAGCTATAAATATCCGATTCAGGTTCTCTATTGAGACTGCAATTCTTAAAACTAATTAGATTGTGTTAGAAATTTGGGGGCAGATTCGAGGGCAAACATGATTATTGAGCGTAACCTCACGCATAACAATGTCGTCTCCGGCTTATAGGGCGACTCTTCAATTTTCCAGGGTAAATTTCGGTTAACTCTTTGCCAGATAACTTTAAAATGAAAAATTCCTTGAAAAACAAGCGTGGTTTGTAGCCCTCAAATAAATGGGCAATTGATAAGAACCTCGTTAGCAGTGAGGCGCACTCGACCGGGCTATGCGACGTCTCCTCGTGCTAAGACAGTTTACAGGGTTAGCTTGGACTTATAGGAAACGCAGAGGTGCCTCTCAACCCTCTCACAGGAAAACAAGGTTAACTTCACCTATGTCGATTGGTAAGCGTCATAACGCAGATTGNGCCTCAATCCTTCTAGGGGTCGGTCTAGGACTCACCATCGCTATAGAGATTGAATCAACCTCGCGGTCTGACTGGAATAGTGTCTACCCAACTATTACTTCCATCTCACGTGTTGCCGCTCTCATTGGTACTTACTTTGCACTAGTTGGTTTAGTTTTCGTTGCCCGTATCTCATGGATTGAACGCTCTGTTGGTCATGACCGTCTAGTTAAATGGCATCGCAAACTTGGACCTTGGTCCTTATATTTAATCTTCTTCCACGTACTTCTTGTTGGACTTGGTTATGCAGGTGGAGATCAGATCTCAACTGCATCAGAGTTATGGCGCATGACAATTAAATATCCATGGATGATTCCCGCCGATGTGGCATTCGTATTAATGATGCTGGCTGGTGTCACTTCATATAAGAAAGCTCGTGCCAAAATGTCCTACGAGACATGGTGGACTATTCATCTTTATACATACCTAGCCATCGCATTGGGATTTATGCACCAAGTTCTTACCGGACCAATGTTTATTGGTCATCCACTTAATCAAATTTATTGGAAAGGTTTATATATCGCAGCTGCATTTGTGATTGTGTGGTGGCGATTTGTTATACCAACAGCACGTTCGTTGCGTCACAACCTAAGAGTAGATAAAGTCGTCGTTGANGGGCCCGGTATTGTTTCCATTGTCATGCGCGGGCGNCACTTAGATAAATTAAATGCCCAGGGTGGACAGTTCTTTAGTTGGCGCTTCTTCCAAGCTGGCCACTGGTGGTTATCCCACCCATATTCACTCTCTGCTGCGCCCCAAGAAAAATTCCTACGCGTAACTGTCAAAAACCTTGGTGACCACTCTGCAGAAATTCAAAATCTTAAACCTAAAACACGGGTTTTCTTCGAAGGACCATATGGAACCTTCGTTGCCTCTAAAGCATCACGTGGTCATATTGTTTTAGTAGGTGGCGGTGTTGGAATTACTCCACTCCGTGCGCTTATGGAAGAACTTGACGAGACTAAAGACGTTGATGTTCTCTTTCGTGCTTCAAGTGAAAAAGACATTATTTTTCGCAAAGAACTCGATACTCTTGCGGATATGCGTGGAGCAAGAATCCATTATCTGATCGGTTCTAGAAAAGATCATCCTATGAATGCTAAATATATTTCTAAATTTGTTCCAGCTTTTAGGGATTCAGAAGTTTATGTATGCGGGCCAACTACTTTGGTTGCTTCAGTGCGAGAAGCAGCTCGCGATGTTGGTATTCCAAAAGATCGATTCCATGATGAAGCGTTTGAATTCCATGCTGTATAAATGCACCCCTACAAGGAGAAAAAGTAATGATTAGTAAGAGACTCTTCCTTATATTCGGTGGCAC
>JGI24890J29729_1000906_pt1 | contig 15547 bp, 11 predicted proteins | sample FreactcultureFD7_FD_29729 | JGI IMG/M metagenome (IMG submission 29729)
GTCGCTGTGTCGCTGTGTCGCTGTGTCGCTGTGTCGCTGTGTCGCTGTGCTTGCGGGGGTTTAGCGGATTTAATCCGGGCGGGAGGGATAAAACTTGAACGAGTTTTTTCCCGGCTTCCCGGGTCAAGGCAGATTGATATGAGTAGTAATAATACTCTTTGGACTGGAAGCGACGAGGATGTGGCGGAAGCGTGTAATCTGTGGGGGCTTGGCGATAAGCCAGTGCGTCCGCAGACAACAACTAAAACCGCCCCAGTTAAGAAGATGAGTGTGCCAACAGTTCAGATTACTCGTGGTTTGAACGCATCGGATAAGCAATCTGACGCAATCCCTTTAGAAGTTCTTGAAAACTATCTGCGGGGGCACACGAACTGCTATGAACGCACCAACCCGACCGAGAAGACTACGACCGACCTCAATCGGGCGTATGTTGATTTGGACGGCAAGGGCTTCACTTACGATGCTGATATGACTGACGCTATTGCCGACGCACTCCAAGATTTCATTGAGGAGTATGACGACAAGGTCTGCGTTATGGTCAGCAACGGGCAGAGCAAGGATGGGATGAAGATGTCATATCGTCTTCATTTCAAAACCATTCACGGAACGAAGAAGGCAATCAAGCACTTCGTTCTAACTGAGGTTGCTCCTAAACTCAAGGACAAACTCAAGGACATCATTCCAGTCTTGCTGAACGAGGAGTTGCCTAACGGCAAGCCTTATCTCAACATTGATACGGGTGTCTATAATCCCAAGGGTCGCAAGATGAGGATGCTTTACTCTTCCAAGGATGGTGAAAACCGCCCTATGGAGATGCTCTTCCCTTGCCCGCTTGAAGATAGTCTGATTACGCTCATTCCCGAGAATAGTCGGCTATTGGAAGAGCCCGCAGAGCCCGAGCAACCCTCTGCTCCGGCATCAGTCCATTCAGACCCGGTCGTAGTCGTTTCAAACGATGAGGGCTCTGTGATGGGCGAGAGCGTCGCCGTTGAAAACCAAGACGACCTTGAACTCATTGCCAAGGCGATGAACGCACTTGCTCCCAAGCGATGCGACAACTATGATGACTGGCTTCGTGTCGGCATCATCTGCTACAACGAGGGGCTTGCTTGCGAAGTCTGGGATACTTGGTCTCAGCGTTCCAAGAAGTTCAAGAAGGGTGAGTGTGCTCGGGTTTGGTCTGGCTTCCGCAAGGGACCGCTTACTCAAGCCACGCTCTTCAAGTGGCTGAAGGAAGACAATCCCACTGTCTTTGCTGAACTTAGTCCGCAGAGAAACGATTTGCTTCGTGTGGTGAAGAACTTCAATCACGCTGAAGGTGCTCGTCTCTTCTTCAATCTCAAGCCCGATGGATACTTATTCAACGAGGCTCTTGGCTGGTTTCAACTGACCCCCAACAATACTTGGAAACTCTACGAGAAGGCACCAAGCGGTCTGCTTTCAGATGTATGGGAAACCCTTAAGAAGATGTGTATGGATATGTTGCCCGATGTCGCCAAGCAAGAGGGCGAAGAGGGTGAAGCCAATATGAAGGCGGTTATGGGCTTCAAGAGGGCGTGTGGCAATAAGACCTATGTGGATGGTGTTATTGCCTTCTTGCCGATGTGCTACAACGACAACGACTTGCCCAAGAAGATGGATGAGCAACGCCATCTCTTCGCATTCACTGACAAGGTCTATGACTTGAAGGAGCACAAGGTGCGTCCCATCAAGCCGTCTGATTACATCAGTCTAACAACGGGCTATGCTTTCCCCAAGCCCCCCAACGAGACCGCACGCAAGGAGATTTGCGAGTGGCTTGACCCCATCTGGGAAGACGAGACTATCAAACAGTATGCCTTGCGTAGCATTGGAGACAGTCTCTTTGGCGTGCGTCGCTTTGAGAAGTTCTTCGTTTGGACTGGCAAGGGTGGCAACGGCAAGGGCTTGATGGCTGAACAGATTAAGCGAACGCTTGGGGATTACTACTATCCCATCCCTAACGAGATATTGACCAAGTCTGCTGACCGACGCAACGAGCCCAATCCAGTGCTTGCCAAGGCTCGGGCGAAGCGTTTCGTTCAAGCCCAAGAGCCCGAGGCTTCAGAGAAACTTCAAGTCGGTATGATTAAGCAACTGACGGGTGGCGATGCCATCACCTACCGCCAACTCTACAAGGACCCAATCACCTATGTGCCTCAATACAATCTCTTCATTCAGTGTAATGAAGTGCCGATGTTGAGTAAGCCCGATGGAGGCATTCAGCGTCGCTTAGAGATTTTGGAGTTTCCCTTTCAGTTCGTAGCCCAGCCCAAGATGGCTCACGAACGCCAAGGCAATCCCGAGATGAAGTCCGAGATTATGAAGAACGATGCTTGGCGTGATGAGTTCTTCTGGATGCTTGTAGATGCCTTCAAGTCCATTGGCTCTCTATGGATTACGCCCGATGCCATCAAGACCCTTTCATCGGGCTACATTGATGACAACAATCCAGTTGCTGGCTGGCTTGCGGAGAACTATGAGCGNGTTGATGATATGGAAGACCATTCGTGTTGGCAAGTGGCAACTCTTCTACGAGACCACTACAACGAGCACCACGACAAGAAGATTGCTCCCAAGCCTTTCACGGCATATATGAACTTGATGAAGATTGCCACCAAGGAGATTAGTGCGGGAACTAAACGGGGTGCTGGACTTGAGAAGGCAACCAAGTGCGAGAAGGTGTGGCTTGGACTGAAGAAGAAGGCGATTGCCTCTGCCGTGGAGGAGGCACTATAGGTTCTATCGGTTCTCCAACGGAAACTATTGTAATCGGATTGAGGGGTCTCCTTAGGGGACTTTACGGAGCAGAACCTATACAACCTATAAAAACCAACTGCGTTGGCAATCTATATTTTTTAACATATTGCTCAATCAGATGAACGCCGAAGACGCATATAAGTTCCACCAGACACCAAAGGAATGTGCTCGTGATTTGATGGCATTCGTGCCATTAGTTGCGGGCGATGTATGCTGGGAACCGTTCAAAGGCGAAGGTGCTTTCTACGATGTCTTTCCAGCCAATGTGGTCAAAGATTTCGCAGAGATTAAGATTGGCAAGGACTTCAAAGACTTGAGTGGCAACTGCGATTGGGTCATTACAAATCCACCCTTCAGACTTGAATATGAAGATGGTAAGCGTCGCAATGCGTTTTGGTTTCTGCTTGACTATTTCAGCACACGGGCGACAAAGGGCATAGCATTCCTTGCCAATGACACTTGCTTTTCTACCCTTACCCCAAAGAGAATGAAACTGCTGAAGGAGCGTGGATGGAGTATCACAAAGTGTGTCGTGTGTGCCGTCAAGAAGTGGCGTGGCAGATACTTCTTCATCATCCTCCAAAAAACCCCGTCCGGCTTTATGGATTTTTTGCTGACCAACTATTAGATGTCCTACTGCCTATTACCGATTGAGGGCAAAGATATGCCACTATATGACTTGTATAAGAAAGCCCTAACGGCATTCTGGGTCTCCGGCGAAGTCCAAGTCCAGCAACGAGACCACACAGATTGGGAGAAGTTGAATGACAATGAACGCTATTATATCAAGCACATCTTAGCCTTCTTTGCGGGCTCTGATGGCATCGTTGCTGAAAACCTTGCCCTTCGCTTCTACGGTGAAAGCCAGTCTGCCGTCGTCAAGTTGTTCTATGGCTTTCAGATTGCGATGGAAGGCATTCATTCGGAGGTCTATGCGAATATGATTGACAGTTTCATCACCGATAAGAAGGAGAAGTTTGAACTCTTCAACGCAATCACAAACTATCCCGCCATCAAGAAGAAGGCAGATTGGTGTATCAAATACATCAAGTCGTCAGACGATTTCCGTGTGCGACTGATTGCTTTTGCCGTGTGCGAAGGCATCTTCTTCAGTGGAGCGTTCTGCTCCATCTTTTGGCTCAAAAGCCGTGGCATCTGTCCAGTGCTCGGCTTGGGCAATCAGTTCATTGCTCGTGATGAAGGTCTTCATTGTGATTTTGCCGTTGCGTATTACAAACAGTTAGAAGCCTTGCCTTCTGAAACCATTCATCAAATCATTAGCGATGGCGTAGAGATTGAAATGGAGTTCATCACTGAGGCGTTGCCTTGCCGTCTGATTGGAATGAACGACGAGTTAATGAAACAGTATATCAAGTTCGTCGCCAATAGATTGTGTGTCCAACTCGGTGTTCCTAAACTCTATGTCGCAAGCAATCCCTTTCCATTTATGGAAATGATTGCGATGGAAGGCAAGACAAACTTCTTTGAACACAAGGTTAGTGAATATGCCTTCATACGGGAAAGACCGGAAGAAGGCAAACTGGACTTTAACACGGGTGTTGATTTCTAATAGATGTTCGCACTCGGCTTCTTTGTCGCAATGCTTTTGGATATTGTCGTTAAGCAAATGCGGTTAAACGGGCTAAAAAACATATGTTCGTAAGATATAGATGCCGAATATTACGAACCTTCATTCGTGTTTCAATGGAATGGTCTCCCGGCTGGAGAAGGCGATGGCAAATGTAGATGAGGGAGCAGTTGCGGAACGCTCCATTGAAAAGAAGGCTTACTACAAGATTGCCGAGCATCACTTGAAGGAAGCAAAAAAGTTCAATGGTGTGCTGGGTGCGGAAATGAACGCACTGATTGAGGAAATGCGGACTGTCATCAAGCCCCCGAAGGAAATCCCGGCTGATGCCGTCTGCCGTAAAGATGGATGCCGTTTCTGGTCAAAGACGACCAATACGCCGATTGAAGCAATGACTGACCACCGCAACACTACATCTCAAGGACATTGGGGCTGGGAACACTCACTGGGCTGTCCGTTTCATCGTCTGAATGTCTCAAGTAAGACCGCTGAAGTGCCAAAGAGTGTGCCATCTTCGTAGCGTCTCCTTCCATCTCCTTGATGTCATATTTTTCACTCAAGAATATATGCCGTAGCATACTACTGCCTACATTCTTGCCAAACACCTTGTTCAGAATACGAGTAATCGCATTGACTTGCTCAAACTTGGAGCCGTCGCCATTCACCAGAAAGGCAAACTGCGTCGGCTTGCTACGCCCTTGATTGAGCGGGNGATGCTTGAGGAAGTTAAGAAGCGTGTCCTTGAGCGTATCCGTAATCTCTACAATCTGCTGACCATATGTCTTGCTGGTCTTGTATTTGTTAAAGATAAACTTGGTCGGCTGGCGTTTGCCTTCTAAAAGAAGATAGTTCTTGTCCTTGGGAAGTGCTTCCACATTCGTCTTCTTACCCACCACGACAACATCCATATCCATATAGTCTTGGTTGCGACGAGGAGGCGTATCAACATAGAGGGATAATATCGTAAGAGGAAGTAGAACATCCCAATGGGGCTTAGCGGTTTTGCCCACTTCATCACGCAACTCCTTCTGTTTAGTAAGAACATCCTCCCACTTTATCCAGTTTTCCTTCTCTTTCTTGGTTTTTGTGCTGGTCGGCTTCACCTTTGGCAGTTGCTCACCGGGTGCGTCGTTTGTAATCTTGTTGTGGTAAAACTCATAGACCTTCTTGTAGCCCGCCTTGTCCTTGTAGAGCGTAAGGACACTTGAAATCATCGCCACCACCGTCCTCTGGGTGCTCGGGGCATACTCATTCACCTTCTTCATAATCTCCTCCGTCTTTTTGAGGAATGTTAAGTTCTTGAACGGCTTCTTCTCATTGAGGATGCGAAGTGCCTTGATATACGCCGTAGCGGTGCTCTCGGCTACTTTACGCTCATCCAGCAACTGCTTGTGAAGGGTCAGCATAAACTCGGTAATCTGGGTGGCGGACATCTATACCTTTTGGTAAAGATTTTATTTTAAGCCGGGCTTCAACTTTTACCCCCGGCGAAGGACTATAGGTTCTATCGGTTCTCCAACGGAAACTATTCCAATCGGCAAAACACCCCTCCTAAGGGGACTTTACGGCGTAGAACCTATAGAACCTATAGTGCTAATACACTTAAATCTTTTCTCGTATCATACAATAGAATGAAGAGCAAAGCCTACGGACGCTATTATGAGAAGAACAAAGAGACTTTGAAGACAAAGATGCGTGAAAGAGCCCGAGCAAAACGAGCAGAACAAGCCGAACTGATTGATAAAGGCAATGTTGAGGCAATAAAAGAAGCAATCAATACAAATCGCCTACGCTACGCTATAACTTGTCGCAATCGCATTGAGAAGAAGATTTCGGCTATGCTGGCAGACCCAACTCTTGACCAACGACTTAAAGACGCCTTGGAGGTTTTGAAGACTGAAGATGCGTATCGCACTTTGTCTATGAAGACACTGAACGAGTTAGAGATACTGTTTCCCAAGCGTGCGGTAGGTTTTGAACAAACACTTCTAATACTCTAAATATGGAAACTGCTCCTACGCCTCAGCCTCAGCCTCAGCCGGTTGTTCAGCCTCCAAAGGAAAAGAAGAAGCGTCAGCCCAAAAAGAAAACCGAACCCTCTGGCATTCGGATTACGCAACACCCGGGCAAAGGCATTGAAGTGCGTTTCAACTGATTTCAAAGAATGTTCCCGGACTGTAGAAATGGCTACACAACGGGAAGATTTAGCGTTCGGAGGGGCGATGGAAGACCGGAATATTAGCAAGTATAACAAGTTCTTCAATACAACCTTTACGAAGACCCCGCCCTACGACCCCTTTGATTTTACCAATGGAACTATTTTCGTAGAGCAGAAGAGCCGAAGGGTCAATCACAATCAATATCCGACAGCAATCATCGGTGCCAATAAGGTCAAGGTTGCCGAAATAGGTCTGCTTGAGAACCCTACTCGTTCCTACTATTTTTGTTTTTGCTATTTGGACGGCATCTTTTATCTGAAGTATGATAAGACGCTTTTTGATACATTTCACCAAGACTATCATCAGAGGGGGTGGCGTGCCGACGCTGAAGACAAGCCCCAAGCCGTCTTCTACATTCCGCATTGTCATCTAACTAAGTTAGAGATTACTCAAACAAATACTGTATAAGTGCTGGCGGAATACGATATGCCATCTTAGATGAAACGGCTTCGTAATGATGATGAGGATTGATGCCTCTTGCTCCTCGTCCTTGCCCGCCAAACGACACACGGTGGTGTATGCCAGTCATATTAGGACACTTCCCCGATTTGAGACATAAACGGTTCTCCTTGTCCGCATTAGTCCAAATGCGTGTCCGTTTCTTATATCCCCAGTCCGAAAAGCGACAGTAGTCATAATCAAAGTAATCAATGTCATCCATAAACGGTCTTGTCTTTAACAAGCCAGTCTGTGGGTTCTCAATAAAATAGAGCGTAGGCTCAAGATATGTGATAATGTCAAGCGTTCGTTGAACAATACTGTCGGCTAAAGGCATATTTGTTGTCATCTTCGTATTATGCTTGAGGCGTGAATACTCTACGCACGGCGGAGATGCCCAGATTGCGTCAAAATAGCCGGGCGGGNATTTCTGATAGTTCCACTCAAGGATGTCTGCGACTTCAGTGGGCTCAAACTTTGGTAAGATGTCTATGCTGACGATTTCATCAAACTGGTCTCCTACGGCTTTGCGAACTGAGCCCGTTCCACTGAATAACTCTAACAATCGTGGCATTCTATGGTTAGATTTGTTTTTAAAGCATCTTTCCATCCGCATCCATCTTGCCTTCCTTGTATAGACGGATTTTACGCTGAACTTCGGCTTGACTGACTACAAACCCGTCATAATGCTCCGCAATATAGCCGGGCATTGTTCTAATCGTCATTGTGGGATGGGCTTTATGAACGGCAACGATTAGAGCACGCTCTTCTGTCCGTGGAGGTTTCACGCCCTCTGGAAATCTGACTGCGGTCTGAGGAGCGGGTGCTTTTATCTTAATCTTCCTTGGCTCTACGGGCAAAACATTCACAGTCTCCTCGGGAACGGGTGTATCTCCGTCCAAAGCCTTGAGAATACCGTTGAAGTAAGGCATAATGTCCTTGTTGAATAGACCAAACTCTTCTACCTTTCTGCCATTGACGATATAAGGGATTTTCTCCTTGCGTGGCATATCATTACGACGATATTCACTGCCTTCGGTAAATCTATCCACCATATTCACCCAATGGTCACCCTCCTTCATCATCTGAATGTGGAGATTGAAAGTGCCATCGGTGATGGGTCTACTGGCATTGCCACTGTAATCTTGTTTTATGAAGCACTCTGTTATGCCATCCCAATCAAAAACAGTTTTCTGCTCGGCGGGTCGTCCATACAAGACATATCCAACGCCCGTAGGAGGCACAATGATAAACATCTTTGAAGGAAGAGGATGCTCTGAAGGCGTAGGAGGATTATTAGCATAGTAAGATGTTATACCCATCAAGGCGATGCGGTCTCCCGATATTCTTTCCTTGCCGTTCTTGTATCCAAACCCACCCGGTATTTCCTTGCCTTGCTTGTCTTTTAACTGATATGAGTTGCTTTCAACTGCGGGCGGGAAATCCTTTTCAGTCGGCTCATATTCCACAAACTGCCATCCCTTTGACGGCAGACACTTCATAAAAAGCCACTTGAGGAATGTCTTGGTCAGAGTGGCAAGACGCTCATCTTTGCTTTCACGCACAGTCACTGCCAAACCACGGAACCACTCAAAATGACTATCGCTTTGCGTCTTGCGTTCCATAGATTTGACCTTGCGTAGCGTCTTCCACCAAACGGGGATTTCAAGGATAGTGTTTCGGTTGAGTTCAGCCTCATCGTCGGCTTTTTTCTTGGCTTCGGCTTCCTTCTGCCGTTGTCTTTCCTCAACTTCTTCCTTCTTAGCACGCTTAATCGCTTCAATACGCTCTTCGTGGTCTCTTTTGCGTTGAGCCTCCCGTTCCTCCCGTTGTCTTTCCCGTTCCGCCTCTCTACGGTCTTCCTCCTCTTCCTTTCTGCGTTGTGCTTCCGCCTTCCTATCGGCTTCTTTCTTTTCCTCAACTTTGTGAAGACCATACTTGCGTCCTTTCTGCTTGCGACGAGCCTCCGCTTCCTCTTGCTCTTGTTTATCTCTATCTTCGTGCTCTTGCCACTTGCCTTCGTGAAAGCCCGTCCGCTCATCCTCCGCTTCGGCTTCACGCTCCGCTTGTGTTTTGCCAGTAGCAAAAGTCTTCTCTTCTTCTGTCTGCTTCGGACGACCCTTGGCTTTCTTATTGTAGTTAGGGTCATCCCATTTGAACTCATATTCCTTCTTTGGTCTGCCTCCTTTGTTCTTGGGCTCGGGCTTCTTGAGTTTCTCAAGGATATTCTTGAAACCGGATTTGTAAGGCGTAGCACGCTTCGGTGGGGGCGGGGCTTCTTCAAGAGGAGGAGGTGCTTCTGCTTGTGGTTGAGGCACTTCAGCAAGTGCTTGCTGAGTTGCTTGCGGTAAAGCAACACCCGCTTGTCTCAAGAGTGCGACAAGATTGCGTCGGGCTTTGCGGGCATTGCGTTGCCCTTCATCTTCTGCGGGCTGACCACGGTCTCGGAGATGCTGATGATTAGGACCACGAGGAGCGTAGGCAACAGTTCCATTCTTGAAATGTTTCTGGATGAAGGGCGACGCACCATAGCCAGTATTGCTTTCACCACCTTGTCTATTGTTTGCCAACTTCTTGTAATCAAACGGACGCCAAGAACTCATTGTGCTTTCGGGATGGCTTGGGTCAGTCGGCTTCTTGTATTGTCCAGAGTGCTTCTTCTTGTTCTCTGCCATCATACGCATCACGAAGCCGGCTTGTGGGCTCAGACCACCAAATAACATTCCTTTTCCCTTCGGAGATGTTGGTGATGATGGTGATGATGGTGTTGGTGATGAGGGTGATTGAGAACCGGGGTCAACGCCACGATGACTTACATTCGCATCAGTCTTCTGACTACGAAGCCGTTCAAGAGCAGTTTGTGCCGGTGGAGGTGGCGGAGGTGGTATAACACGCCTTGCTCCTTGTGGCGGAGGAGGACGCTTTAGTTTTCTTAGTATATGTAAAAATCCGCTTCTGTATGGTGGGGGAGGAGGCTGAGTTGATGCGGGAGGAGGCTGAGTTGGTGCGTCCGGACCTAAGAATGCTAATCGTTTAACGACGGCTTCTAATGCTAAATATCTGGTGTGTTGTGTTTGTGTGTCATCATACATCACCTTTGACGCTTTATTCATCAATCGCTCAAGTTCAGCATCATTCTCGTCTGCTTTTGGTATGCGTGGAAGTAGGTCTTCAAACTGCTCTAATACATTAAAAGGACGACCTTGAAAAGGTTTGAGTGCGTGTCCTTCTTCTGGATAATACTTTGAAAGCCATTTGTATAAATCTGTGTGGAGCATTCCACCCATCATCGGGCTCAGTGGTTCAAGACCCGCACCGCATAGCATCTCGTGTAGTGGTTCCATTCTCCATTGGATTGAGATTTAAAATCCGAGTATAGGTTTATCGGTTCTGCTCCGTAAAGTCCCCTTAGAAGGNGTGTTCATCCGATTGGAATAGTTTCCGCCCGAGAACCTATAGAACCTATAGTCCCCCATTCAATCTTTTTGAAGCCGGGGGTGCGATTAATATGGCTTAACTAATACAATAACTATTATTATAGTATCATATGAGGCGTTCATTGGCTTTGCTTCGCTCCTCCGGCTTCAACTTGGCGTGGGAGACAAGCGGTAGATATGCGTGGAACGATAAGCGATTTGAGATGCGAATATGGGTAGGCAGTCTGAACACCATTCCGAACTCGGTTTCATTGGAAGACCACTATATGGTTGTGCGTGGTTTGATTGTTCCCGATAAAAATCTCCATATAGGATATACGAATGGCAAGGGCATCACGGAAACAGATGGCGGATATGAGGGCGATGGCAGTCCAGCACGAGAGGACGGAACTGGACGGACGGAGACCGGACGGCGGAGNGGATGTTCTGGTGGGCGGTGGTGCGACACCGTCAATGGGACTAAGCCCGTATTGGGGTGGTCATCTTGATATTTACGAAGAGCAGTCGCAGATGCGTTTGAGACACGGTCAAAAGCAGAACCGGCAGTTACACGGCGGATTAGTTGATGGCGATGAAGAACTATCGTATCAGCAAGAGGGCTATTTCGCCAAGCCAACTGTTGGCGAACAGAAAACCCGTGTTGGGCACGGAGGCTATAGAGATGATGAGGCTCTGCCGATGGCATCCGGCCCTCTTAAGAGGCTGACGGGNGGTGCGAAACATCTCAAACTCGGCAACTCTGAAGCCTTCACAATGGGACACCATCTCGGCAAGCACCTTCACGCACTCCACGGTGGAGATTTCTATGGAGATTTTGCGAAGGGCTACGGTGAAGCCAAGGGTGGACACGAAAGCGGTCAGTATGATGGCAAAGGTTTCACACCTTCTGAAATCCGCAAAGCAAAGCGTCTTGCGAAACTTCACGGTGGTGCGTGGTATGATTTTCTTGACCCGGCAAAGAATGGTCTCAATGCGTCCGTAGCCGATACGAAGGCGAAGTTTGAAGATGCGGGCAAGAAGATTAAGAATGAGTTTGAGAACCCTTCAAGCAAACTCCGCCAAGTCGCAGACCCCGTTATTGCGAAGGTCAAGAATGAGTTTGAGAACCCCGAAAGCAAACTCCGTGGCGAATATCTTCCGAAGATTGGATATGAACTCGGCAATCCCGATAGTGATTTCAGCAAGTGGGTCAGTAATAACTATGAAAAAGTCCCGATAGTTGGCAGTGTTGGCAAGAAGATTTGGGATGCTACGAGAGACTACAACAGACAGCAAGGAGCAGATAAACTAACTGTTGAGGATTTCAATCGGGCACTCAATGGTCCGAAGAAGACTGCTCCGCCGCCGCCGCCGAAGCCTACGCCCACTCGGTATGGCAATGCCCAGCAGACGGCAAAGGCACTGGGCTTACCAGCACCCGCTCCTACCCCGGTGCCCGTCACGCAGACAAAGACACGCAAAGAACCGGTTGTGCGTCGTATGAAGGGCGGAAGGAAGTCTATGCTCGGGGAGGCGGGCAGAGGTCGTAGGGCTGAGGCAAGGGATGAACGCCCTCGTGTTATGCCGGTCGTTGAAGAGAAGCCCAAGCGTATGGTCGGTGGTGCGGTCTCTGCTCGTGCCGCCATCGTCAAGAAGGTTATGGCTGAGCACGGTATGAAAATGATTGAGGCATCCAAGTATGTCAAAGCCCACGGACTTTATTAGAACAAAAAAACCCTATTTATTTTCTTCATTCCATATATACGATGAGTGCCTATGGAACGCAGAAGCCCGGCGGTCAGCACGCCGTCCAACTAACTTTTCCCGCAGTAAGAACACAAGTCGCAACNCCCCACGCCTATAAAGTATCAACTGGTGTAGAAGTCTCCAAGCCTATTGCGGGCGATGACTTTCAAGCACTCTGGCACGAACAGAAGCGTAAGGATGCTCATTATATGGCAAGAGCCAAAGTCATCGCTACGGCTCATCACCGGTCAAGAGCAATGAGTAGCCATATGGGCTATTTCGGTATGCCGAGAGCCGTTCTTGGTCAGAGACAAAACGCCAATCCTACGGACGGTGCGATTGGAGCGTCTGATAGTGGTCGTCGTAGTGGCAACAGTGTGTATGGTGCTCCTTTCGTCACATCGGAAGATATGCGTCATATTTACACTCGTCAGCCCGACACTCCTCTGCCTCGTAGGTCGCAGAACGACTTTTCTGGACTTGTTGGTGGTGTTCTGCGTTCAGCCGAAGGACAAGGACACGCCAAGGGTCGGCTTACTGCCCGCTTCAATGAACTCAATCAGATTGATATTGAGAAGCAAGCCTTCGTTGGCGACATTGAAGGTGCTCTACAGAAGCAACAGTTGGCGGATAGTATGACGGCAGAGACAAGCGGTCTTGAGTTTCCGGCTGAAGGAATGGGTGCGAAGATTGAACTTACGCAAGGACTTCAGTCGCTTCTGGATGCGATTGCGTCTGCCCAGAAGACTTTTGATATTGAAGACCAAGGTTCTGAGGGTAATAGCCAGTTAGTTGAGGGCGAAGGTGATGAGACAAACTATCTCAGCCGTTTCAAGACAGAAGATGTCGTGAAGATTATGAAACTATCTTTCCGTCTTGCTCCGTCATCATCTGGACAAGAACTTACGGATTGGAAAGGAATGTGCGACGAAATCGTTGTTCTACTCAAATCCTACACCGTGCCAGATGGAGTGAACGAACCAGATGTGGGAGAAGTGTATAACACTCTACGCAAACCCCGTTTAACAACATTCTACACATCACAAGCGTTGCTTGAGAAGTTAAGCAAGTATTTCGCCGAGATGGCGTCTGTTGAGACGGCGGGNGAAGGACGGACTACTCGTGGCACACTCAATGAGCGTATTGCCAAGAGCCGTGCTCTTGTTCAGCATCTTGGCTTTGCCAAGGCTCAGCGTGAAATGGACCCCCGTGTTCATCACCAGTTGGTTCAGCAAGCGGAGCGTGACCGTCTTCGTGCGTCTCAAGATGATGAAAGTAGCAGTGGTGGAGATGACGATGACAGTGGTGATGAAGATGGCGATGCTCGTGAAGAACAAGAGGAACTTGATTTAGATAGTAATAGTCGTTTCACTCCTCAAGGTCGTCCTCGTGAAGATGATGAACACGAAGAAGCCCGCAGACAGAGGGGTGGTCCATCAAGGCAAGGTCGTGGTCGTGTGCGTCTTCAGAGAAGTTTGCCGAATAACGGAGGCGATTGGAACAGAGAAATCTTCGGCGAAGGTGCGGGCGAAGAGGAGCAAGACAAGGGTGTTGCGTCCGGTGGTCGTGGTCGTGCTCAAACCTTCTTCAATGAGCCAGTAGTCAGTGCGGAGAAGCGTGAAGAGGGTCAGTTGGATGAAGAGTTGGAAGTAGATGACGATGCGTATGTCCAGCCGAAGCCCGTGCGTGGTCTTCGTAAGACCAAAAATCCTTCAGCGGGTCGTTCTCTACACGCCACAAGCGGACAGACAAACACTGCGGTTTCAAAACCCCTAACCGTGTCCTCCCACTTTGACCAAGACACTGGCACTTGGGGCATTCAGACCCGCACGGGAGCAAATGACGGTGATGCTGAAGGCGATGAAGAGCCCGAGTATATGCCGGCGAAAGTTGTCGTCAAGAAAGCACCGACGAAGCAGTTGCCCCCCGCTACAACAATAGGCAGACCGAAGAAGGGAGCGTCTATTCCCGCCGAGGCGAAGCAAGCCTTCCTTGACCTTGAGAAGAGCCGTAATCTTGAGGGAATGACACGGTGGATGATTGACCACAATATTCCAGTCAAGTCCGCCTTGCGTAGCAAGATTGAGGCGGGAACGCATACACACACGCTCATTAAGAACGCAGTCAAGAAGTCTTCCGCTTTCGCAAGATAAAATCTCAATACATTGGAGAATGAGTGTCGCAGTTGAACGAAAGTATCCATCAACATATCCTTCCGACGCAGTTGCCATCTTGGACGCTATGTCGTTCTCTGAAGGCGACGATGTGAAAGTCATCGGCTCAATGTCTTTACGGTCTCAACTCTACGCCGGAGATTATGACGCAGATGAAGATGTCAAGCGAACTGGCGATAGTAAAAAAGTGCTTGATGAACTTTCCAAAGAGTTTGCGAACATAATGTTGCGTCTGAAGAAAATCCCTAAAGCCGTCATTGGAGATATTAAAGCGGGGAGCATAGAAGCGTTTCGTGTGCTTCCCAATCAGTGGAAGGATTTTCATACAATGGCAAGTCTCAAGGTTGTTGAAGGTCTGCCGATTGGTGTAGATGAGATGAAAGCCTTGTCCAAGAAGGTGTTGTCAGTAAGGACGGAGATGGATTTTATTCTGCTCAAGCACGACTGTAAATATCACACAGTGCGTTGGACACCCGCTGAAGTTCTCGTAGGACACAAGAAAGTCCAAGATGGCTCAGTAATGACGCTTCAACGGGCGTTTCAGTGTCCCGCACCAGTCAAAGTGGATGTTGTAGGATGGGTGTCAAATAACCACTACACAGAGTTCTCAATGGTGTATAAACTTATTTGTAATGGGAAGTTGCTTAACGACAACAGAGTGGATGTAGAAGCCGAGTTAGAAGAAGCCGTCAAGTATTATGAACATCAAGGCAATCCCTTCAAGGCTATGAAACGGCGTTTTGCCCTTGCTCGTCTGCGAAATGAAACGGCGAAGATGGAGACTATTTCCAAGACCCTCAACTCGGACTTGGGCAAGATTTATAGCATCTTGTCGGATGTCGGCACACTCATTTATCTTCTTGAAGAAGGACACTCCATCAACAAGGATATTGAGTATGAGGTCAATAGTTTCAAAGAGCGTCTATCGCATATCTACACAGTCAAGGGCTTCTTACAGAAGGAGGCACTCATCTTAAAAGATTTGGACGCACTGCTGGACAAGCCATCCCTTAAGACGCTTCAGATGATTGAAGCCTTGCTGATGGGATTGCTTGAGGAGCACACGCCCTTGAAAGGCGGATTGATGAGCATAGAGATGATGTATCCCGAGATAGTAGATACGAAAACACCCATTCACAAGCAAGCACAAGAAAGAATATATGACCAGAAGGACATCAAGAACAAAAA
>JGI24890J29729_1000907_pt1 | contig 15546 bp, 18 predicted proteins | sample FreactcultureFD7_FD_29729 | JGI IMG/M metagenome (IMG submission 29729)
GGGGGGGGGGGAATAAGAGGTATAGTGTGAGAGTGAGAGAGGAAGGAATAATCGTGATTGAGTGGTGAGGGGGAAGGTGAATCAGAAGTAAACAGGTCCAACATCGTCTTTTCCAAACATTCCACCGCAATTGGGACATTTCCTCTGTCGGTTCGCGAGGCGAGCGTCTACGCATTCTTTACAGAACGTGTGGCCACAACGATTGATGATGACACTCTTGAATCGAAGGTTGCAAGTCGAACATTTGAGCATTTTCTGAAAACAAACGAAGAAAGTGAGTTTTGAATCGGGAAAAGAGCACACGAGTCGAGGTCAACTTACAGAGAGATCAGCGTTGTATTTCTTGAGTTCTCGGATCTCGCTACCATCGGAGGAAGAAGTGGTGGCAGCGGAAACGGAAGCGGCTTTCGCAGTAGCTTGTTGGAGTTGTCGTTCGACTTTCGCGAGTTGTTCTTCGGCACGTTTGCGAGCGGCTTGTTCGGTTTCAGCTTGAGCGACTCGTTCAGTGAGAAGTGATGTGAGCTAGAGGTGAGTCGTAAGGAGGAGTCAGTAAAAGGATTTCTCGAGATGAGCAAATATTCTGCTCTCTCACCTCTGCGATTCGCTTGCCATTCTGTTCACTCCTCAACAAAGCCTCTGCATTCTCCCTTCGGATCTGACCAATCTGATCGGCGTAGGCTCGGACGTTCTCTTGATGCATCGTGATCTCCTTCTCAGCAGCGGCCTAAGCAACTCAATACCACTTCAGCTTACGCGTCGATAGAAAGCTGACAGGGGATGGGATTGCTTACGAGTTGTGTGCTGAGGCTATGTTGAGCTTCTGAAGCACTCTCGACTTTTTGTTGTTGTTTCTCGGCGAGTTTCGTCAAGACCGTATTCTCACTAACGAGAGCGTCTTTTTGTCGCATTGTCGCATAGTATCGATTGTCGGCTTTCGCTTTCTGTAGAGTAGATCAGGTACAGTCAGTGTTGACTCGTCGAGCGCTTGGAGAGAAGAGAAAGCTTACTTCTGCGCCTAGCCGTTGTAGCTTGTCTTCGAGATTTGCGAGGTTGAAAACTTTCGACGAGTTCTGTTCATCGAGAGCTGACCACGCTGCAGATAGTCGATCAATTTCGCCATAGAGCATGTTGGAAGCCTGAGGATGGGGAAGGAGAGAAGCTTCAGCGAGGAGAAGAGCAAAAGAGGAACGAGAAAGATAGTCACTCACCGCTTCGTGACTCTTGACTTGGGCTTCAGCCGACTTGAGTTCTTCTTCCCGTTCCCTGAGTCTCTCCGCCAATTCGCTCACTTGAGGATCTCCACCAGGTCCAACAATCTTTTCCAACTTTTCCAATTTCTCCAACGCCCTCGTCAATTCCGTTCTCGCCTCCGTCTCACTCCTCACCAGTCTCTCCGAATCAGGTGCACCACCCGCCGCCGCATAAGATTCGAGTTGACCTCTCAAAGCGAGCAAGAGTTTCTCAGCCATTTGTAGTCGAGTCTTGAGATCATCCGCCAATTCCTCCTCCGTCTTGTCCCCTTCGATCCTCATCTCGACTCCTTCGACGTCCCCCTTCCTAGCCGCCCGATCCATCCTTAGTCGTTTCACTTCCGATTGATAAACCTCCATTCGAGCCGTTCTCGATTCCGCGAGAATTCGTAGTTCGTCAATCGCTTTCGATCGTTCCAAATCTTTCGCTTTGATCTCGTTCGTTTCGGCTCGTAAGTCGTCTCGTGCTGCTCGTAATCGATTGAGATCACTTTCGTTTGAAGCTAGTCGGGATTGTAGTTCGTTTAGTTGTTCAGTTGATTCTCGCTGTGTCGTCGAACGTACTATCAGCTTCAAGAAGAAATGAAGGTGATCGAGGAGGGTCGAACTCACAATGACATCTTCTCGGAAAGCTTCCATCCCTTCTCGGAATCCATCAGCTTCTTTCGTCGCTCTATCCGCTTCTTGTCGTTTCGTTTCGTATTCTCCCGACAGGTACTGAACGTGAGTTTGTAGCATTCGGAAAGTAGCAGTTTCAGCGATGATGTCGTCCGGTAGATCCACGAGCTATAATAAAAGAACGAGGAGTATCAGCGTTTCTGCCACCAAAAGAGAAGAAGTTCAAGATGCGAGAAAAACGTACCTTGACTTTCAACGAATCAATCTCATTCTTCAAAGCGACTCTATCGTTCCTCAACTCTTCCAACTCTTGCGCTCGCTTGACAACCAGATCTCTCATCTCCTCCAACTCTCCCCCGAGAGCCTGCGCAACCGCCTCTGCAGCTCCCGTCGCATCTTCATCGACATTCATCGCTTCTCCCGTTACCCCGACCTCGTTCGAAAGATGACTAGGTTCTTTCCCTTTCCCATTTCCAACGGTTTTCCCACTCTCTTCTCCATTTCCCATCGTTCCCGCTGGACTTCCAGCACCTGCTGCAGCGGCCGCGGCGGCAACTGCAGCTGCAGGAGCAATACGTCCTTCGATAGCAGCGACCGTCGCAGATTGGTAACGATCAAACTTCTTTTCTGCTCGAAGTAAAGCGGAGTGCGTCGATTCGAGATCTGAAACGGTTTGTTCGTGAGTCAGTCGGACTACTCGGAGTGCTTCTTGAGAGCGAAGGGACTGTGAAAGAGAGGATTCCGTAAGCCATCGAGAAAGAGAGTGAGGACACAGGGATTGTATTCACTTGTTCGAGTAATTCACGACATTTCGTTTCGAGTTGTTCAACTTTCGTACTTTGTTCTGAATCGCTCGAAGGGTGGAGTGCTTGAAGTCGTTGTAAGAGTTGTTTCGTCGCTGTACTGCGTTGTGAAAGTGCTTCTTCGAGTTCCTCGTCGTTCAAATTGAGATCCGTCAAAGGTGGAGAAGCTAACACATAACAACCGCGAATCGATATTCAGTCAGATCCGTACCAATACAGCAGAACGTAGAGAGAGTAAAGTGTGAAAACTAACTAGCACGACCATTCCCATTCTGAACTGCGTTACTCGTACTAGGCAAGATCATTTCCGCCTCATTGACCAAACTGACCCAACTCGATTCGACCCGACTCAACCTAACCTCGCAAGCCAATCGTTCTGATCGTAGTTGTTCGATATCGGATGAGGCCCGGAGGAATTGTCGTTTATAGTTCAACATTTCTCGATAAACTGCTTCTTTGCGGAAATTCTAGAATAAGTTCCAGATCATAAACAATGTCAAGATCAGTACATTGTGTAAATGGTTCAAGAGGACGGTCCGAATTTCAAGTCAACTCGCGTGAAAGCGTGACAGAGAAAACTCGAACCCTGTTCACTCAAGAAGAAGTATTGGTGAGCTTACCTCTAGTTTGATATCCTCTTCAGGTCTATCATCATCTTCGTCCTCGCCTTGGTCTTCTGATTCGAGTTTGACTTTCTTTGAAGCGGGCATTTGATCGACCAGAGTGGAACGTTTACGATTCGCTGCCTGACTCTGATCAGTCACCGATGAAGATAACGGTCCGTTCATCGAGTACTGCTGCTCCTACGTGGTTGAGGTGAGGAGGTGAAGGAAAGTTCAGAAGTGACTTTGGGTTTGGCACTCCTACAGCGCGTTTGTCTCGTGTGATGATCTAGTAGAGTATTTGTTGAATCAATGGGGATGCTCTGACTGCTCTAGAGTGAGGTATTGAGCGAGATGAAGTTTGGAGGTTTGAGGGAAAGAACAAGAAGCAAAATGCTTCATCTCTGCCTCTTACCTTTCACTAGCTATATCCAACGTGTTCAATATAAGTACAAATACAATATACGCAAACCCGACAAGCGAACGACCTTCAAATCGCGACTCGAAAATTGACTCTCCTCAAGTTTTGGATCAGACCTCACAACGAGACTCTACACACGGACGCAGTAGAGCGTTGTAGAGGTGCTCACGTACAGGAAGATACCCAGACCGGGTCGACAACTATTTAGGTCGATTCAGATTTCGCTCAACATCCTCTTCAAGAAAGACCTTTGCCCTTCGCACCCCTCGGCTCTCGCTCACTACCAATTCGACGTCAAACTCGCCATGAGTATTCTAGATCATTACGGACAGACGCAAGGAGGTCGATAACCAAATGGCGTCGACTCGACTCACTCTCGCCATTTATGATTTCGCTCGAAACAGATTCCTCGGTTTCGACCCCTACTTCAGAGCGAAACAGCTCGACGACAAGAGGCTAAAGGATCTTATGGGAATCATACTGAGGAGGACAAGGAACGAGCGAGTGGATCAGGAACAGTTATTGAGCGAGGAAGAGGAGATTTGGAACGGAACGAGACGGCTTCGTAGGTCTTCACAGACAGCGCTGGAAAAGTTTTGACCGATACACACGTCGGTAAGTCGTACTTCTTTTATAGTTTCAAACGGCGTTGTCACGAGTTGACGAGGACTATCAGAAGAGACTCAGTTCTTGAAATGAAACGAAGACGGTTGATTCTCCCATTCTACTCGTTACCCCGTTCGTCTATCGGGCCGCGTCGTGACTGTAGCGAACACGATCCTCGGCATGTCTTTGCCTCCGATCTCTACTCCTCGTCAGTACACTGCATCGCTATCGAACTCGAGATTCCTCTCGTGCGATATGGAGGGTTACGAGACGCCGACGGAGAGCTTTCGGATCTTTCGGAGCTGTACAGTAAGCAAATTACACTACGAGTGACTCTACGTACACTGCTAATCAATTGATTTGGTTCTTCGATTCTCACGATTCAAAGGGTCGGCCTCAACTTGCAGTGCGAAAACTACTTGACGTAGTTTCTTTTTTGTGGAGTACGTTTCTTTTCTCTCTTCTTTTGAGCTGGCGATCGTCGGCCTTATTTAGCGATTCTTACACACCAAGGCCGAGTATAGCTTCCTCCTTTGCAAGGGGAATCCAAGATCTCGCCTCCAGTTTTCGGTCGTCTCTTTCTTTCCTTCCTTTACCTCATCTTTCACGCTTTCGTCGATCCTCTACCAATCAACTCGTCGATCACATTCATCATGCTCGACTTAATGAGGGATGCACCTCTAGGACAAATCCTCAACTGGATCTCAAAGGGTAAAATCTTTCCTTACCCTGAGGAACGACACGACTACGTCGTTCCCGAACACTTCCTTCCCAGATCCGACGAACCTCACAACTACAGCCCCGAAGAACGAACCCTCGACAACGAGCACGTCGAGAAGAACCGCACGACCGGTAGAGGTTCGATCAACGCTGGCGCTCTCAAGGCTGCTGGAAAGAACACCGTCAAGCGACTACACAAGACTGATCACGAGAAGAACGACGAGCGGGAAGAACGAGAAGGACCTCGAAGGAGTGATAGCAGTAGTCGAACGGTAGTTGAGGATGAAGAGAACCCGGGTCGTGACGAGGAGGAAGGTGGAGGACAGAAGTCGAAGGAGAAGGGAGAGAAGGGAGAGAAGTCGAAGAAGCACCACGGATCGGATGAAGACAAGTGGGCTTACAAGTTGACTGCTGATCCTCAAAAGGCGGTCAAGGACAATCGACATGAGCACTACCAATACCTCGTCACCTGGAACGGTGACGACGATCAAGACAACCCTCAGTGAGTCTCTCCACCCTCTCTGTCTCTCTCTGGCCTCTTCCCTCTCTACCTTGAGAGCTGAAGCTGACCTTCCTATTTCATCGCACTCTCTCAGAAACTGGTCGACCAAGAAGAAGATCTTCATTGGAGGTCAAATTGCTCTCCTCACCGCATCTGTCTACATGGGAAGTGCCATCTACACTCCAGGAGAACAGTCTGTCGTCGCTCAATTCGGTGTCTCGCAAACTGCTTCGATTTTGGGTTTGACCCTCTTCATTGGTGAGCTACTTTCTCGTCTCTCTTTATGAATCTATCGCTGATAGGTCGTTCTGTATCGAAAGTCGGTTACGGTATCGGTCCCAGTATGTTCCTCGTTTTCTACTTTTCTCACGAGGACTTCTCGTTTGCTTACCTGATTCTCCCTCTCTAGTGCTTTGGTCTCCTCTTCAAGAGACTCATCAACTCGGTCGAAACCCTGTCTACCACTTCTCGCTCGGTATTTTCGTCCTCTTCCAAGTCCCCATGATCCTCCCCTCCTGCAACTTTGGTACTCTCCTCGCCTTCCGTTTCCTCACTGGTTTCTTCGGTTCTCCCTGGTACGTCACCTCCGCCGTTCATGACAGGACAGCCGCATGTGGAACTGACTTGTCTGCTTGATTTCTCAGTCTCGCAACCGGAGGAGCTTCGATGGGAGATTTGTTCGATCCCTTCCACCTTCCCTACGCTATGGTATGTTCCTTCTCGAGATCAGAAGTAGTCTGCGAGGCGTCTGTAACGTTATCAAAAAGCTAGAACTGACTCGAGTGCTTTTTCTTCTTTCTCAGGGTCTCTGGGCTGTCGGAGCTAGTACGTTCTTTTCTCTACACTCTGATAACATTCTCAGCTGATCGATCTCTCGCTGTACAGTTTGTGGTCCTGTATTAGGGTATGCATCGACGTTGTCTTTCGACGCTATCTATAACCGATCCTGATCTTTTGCTTCCCTTCTCTTCTTGACAGACCCGTCGTCGGTGCTGCCGCTGCTCAAGCCAATGGTTGGAAATGGACTATCTGGGAATTGATGTGGCTCAGTGGATTCTCCTTCATCGTCATGGTGAGTCGAATCTTCCGCTCCCTTTTCAAGACTCGAACTTAACCTCCTCCAAAATTCCTTTCTTAGACTCTCTTCCAACCCGAGACTTACGGACCTAACGTTCTCTACAAGCGAGCTCGACGACTTCGCAAGCTCACTGGCAACAACCTCATCATGACCAAGGAAGAACTCGACGCTCAAGACTCTCCTGGAATCGCCGCGTCTGGTGCAAAGACCGTTCTTCGTGCTTTCCAACTCTTCGCTGAACCCGCTGTCCTCTTCGCCAACATCTACATCGGTATCGTTTACGGTGAGTCGAGATCTGGTCGGTCCAACGAGAGAAGTCATACTGATTCTCTCCTTCTCCGTCCTCAGCCATCTTCTACCTCTGGTTCGAGGCGTTCCCCGTTGTATTCGCCGAGTGAGTGCACATCTCCTTTCTTCTCATTTCTCATCGAGAAGCATTAGCTGATCGACCGCCATCTCTCAGGAAACGCATGTTCAACCTCCTCCAATCCACTCTTCCTTTCCTCGCTTTCTACGTGACCGGTGCTCTCACATTCATCGTCTACATCCTCTACAACAAGTGGTACTACATCCCCAAGCTCAAGGAGACCGAAATGAAACTTGCCCCCGAACGCCGTCTCGAACTCGCAATTTACGGAAGTATCTTCATTCCTGTCAGTCTCCTCATCTTCGGATGGAGCGGACAGTACGATTACGTCCACTGGATTGTTCCCACCATCGGAGCTGCCCTCTACGTGAGTCTTTCTCTCGTTCTCGCCTCGCTTTTCGACTTCGCGCTCCATATTGACATCTCTGTTCGCTCACAGTTCCCTGGTATCTACTTCTCCTTCCAATGTATTCTCCTCTACTTGGGACAGATCTACCCTGAAGTCGCCGCCTCAGTCTTCGTGAGTCGCTTTCCGACCTGAGCTTTCCAACTCGAACACCTCTCGCATGGAGCTGACTTTCTTCTTGTTTCTTCTACGTTTAGGCCGGAAACGATTTCTGCCGAAGTATGCTCGCCGCTGGTTTCCCGTGAGTGCCATTCCTCTTAACTCGCATTGTCGAACTTTCGCTGATTCTCCTGTTTTCCGAATGACAGATTGTTCGGTAGCTTCTTCTACAAGAGTCTCGGTATCGGAGGAGCCTGTTCCCTTCTCGCTGGAGTCTCCGCCCTCATGATTATCCCTCTCCTGGGTCTCTTCAAGTACGGAGACAAGCTACGGGCGAGATCCAAGTGGGCGGCTTAAACTCCCTCTTACCTCTTTCTCTCCCTCTCCTCATCTATATCACGTCGTCGCATCGTCGTTCCCTTCGATTATCTGCATCAACTGTTCATACTTTTGTCTATAGATCTTACCATAAATTTCGCCTAATCATTTCTCTTCCTCTTAGAAATATGTTGTCTCCACCTCTTTGTGTAGCCTCTTCGTACACAATGTAGTTAAATGTTTCCTCCTATCAATCTACTTTGTCCGAATCTGCCGAATCTGCGAACTTTGTCCGAGTCGACTTTCCGAAGTTGTTTTCCTTTCTCTAACCCGACGTGACCCAATCATTTCCACTCGCACGCTCAGAGAAGACTACGCTCCGATACAATCGCGCTAACAGCTTCTTTTGCGCATGAGCGTTCCTCCTTCTTGATCGATTGTGACTCGAGTTCGTGTCTTGTCGCTCTCTCGCGGCTCTACAGCTGCGAAAGGTCTCACGTCGGGTACGTACAAATCTATTCTGAGCTATTCGGAATGTCAGGCTAATCGCTTACGATCGCGATTTAGGTCTTCATTTGGAAATTGACTGCAAGATGACGACCAAGTTGAACAAAGTCAAATCAATCGTTACACTCCATGAGAACGTTCGACCAACCAGAGCAGTTCCTTTTTCACCGAAGAACATTCCGAAACGATTCGAAGGAACGATCCTCCACTCGTCGGAAGCTAGTTTGCTCCCTCCAATTTCATTTCATCGCAATTCGGCTCTCAAGTTTGATGATTCTACACTCTCTTTCGTGCTCTTCGACTCTGCATACCACACTCTGATTCCCTTCGACCCTCAACTAGCATCCATTTGGTATGCGCGACACCCTACGAAGCTCTTCTTTAGGTCAAATCCTCAACTACCTCTCGAATGGTCGACTTCTCCCCTATCCCGAAGAACAATCCGATTACACAATCCCAGACCGCTATCGCCTACACCCTGACGACCTGAGAGGTACTGGTGCCAGTGAACCTACCCTCGTCGACAACCGATCGACTTCAAAGAATTCAAAGTTTCGCAATTCCGTCGCCCTCTCAATTCCTGATTCAAATCACTCCGGCTACGCAACCTACAACTCGAGAAGCCTGTTTACCGAGAAAGGGGCGGACGATACAGAGAAAGCGAAGCAGAGTACAAGACCGGCTGAGGGTTCGGATGTTGAGCGAGGAGGGATGAACAACGATGATGTTGCGCTTCGAGAAACACCTTCAAGAGCAGGATCGGTTGGAGGTCGCTCGGTAGATACACAGGAGAAGGTGAAACGGGAGCGAGAACACTGGACGAAGCGGATGATGAGGGATCCTGAACTAGTGAAGCGGGAAGGTTTGGAGGATGATTACGAGTACCTTGTTCGATGGGATGGACCAGATGATCCGGAGAATCCACAGTACGTCGATTTCGCTCTTCAGTGCTCACTGAGGATGACTGCCACCAAGCTCGCTGACGAATATTCGTTTCGATACTTGGCGAACAGAAACTTCAGCCGGGGCAAGAAGCTCTTCATCTCCGGCCAAGTCTGCTTGATGACATTCAGTGTCTATCTTGGGGCTTCATTGATCACGGCATCGGAGACTGGCTTGCAAGAAGAGTTCGGCATCAGTCAGACGGTGTCAATTCTTGCTCTCTCGCTCTATATTCTGGGATAGTAAGCGCATCTCTTCGCGTTCGCTTGAAACATCAGACTGACCTTCATTGATTGATTGTAGCGGTATTGGACCAAGTTCGTTGCGAGAAACCTCCGAACTATCGTCGAGCTTGACTAATCGATTCGATCCCTCTACAGTGCTTTGGTCGCCATTACAAGAGATCCCTCACATAGGACGAGTACCGGTCTTTGTCGGCTGCCTCTTCTTCTTCGTCGTCCTTCAAATCCCCATCGTCTTCGCGCCGAATTTCGCAACTGTCGCCATTTTCCGATTCATCACCGGTTTCCTCGGAGCTCCTCCACTCAGCGGCGGAGGCGCGGCTCTCTGCGATCTCTACGACTCGCTGCACATCCCTTACGCGCTAGGGTAAGTCTCCTTGGCTTCCCTCTTGTCGATCCTCCCGAATCTGACTCGGTGTTCCTCTCTCAGTGTCTGGGCAATGGCCGCTGTTTGTGGTCCCATCTTGTCACCTACAATCGGATCATTCGCTTCTGAAAATCTAGGATGGAAGTGGCCTGTGTACGAATTGATGATGGCTTCAGGATTTTCCTTCATCTTCTCGGTTAGTCTCCCATCTTTAGCGCTGGACTCCCCCGCTCAGCTCCCCGAGGTGCCTTCGCTGACACCCTGATCTTTAACAGTTCCTTTTCTTGCCAGAGACCTATGCACCAACAATCTTGCGGAATCGAGCTGTCCGACTTCGCAAGTTGACCGGAAACGAGAAATTGAAGACACGGGAGGAGCTCGATCTACAAGACGAGCCCAGTCTTTTCTCGACGATTTACACGACTATAGGTCGTGCTTTCGCACTTTGCGCTGACCCGATAGTTCTCTTCTGTAACATCTGTATGTTCTCTTCTCCCAATTTGACCATCTCCGTTCGTCAAGGCTCACTCCGTCTCGTTCACAGATCTTGGATTCGTCTACGGTATGTTCGCTTCCGCTGCTGAATCACTGTATTGACCGTTCGCAAGGAATCGCAATTTCGTCGATTTCACTGGTTTACGAATAAAGACTGACGCTACTGCTCTAATGTCTTCCGATGTCTTAGCTCTATTTTACCTATGGTGCGTGAATGTATCCTGCTGTCGCTCCCGTTATCGTGAGCTGACGCATTGTTGATTCGAATAGGTTCGAAGCGTTTCCGATCGTTTTCACCGAGTGAGTCTCTCTACGAATGCTCCCCCTTCTCGCGCATACTGAAGACTATCCTCTCCTTTAGCAAACACGGTTTCTCTCCAGGCATCTCTGGATTACCCTTCCTCGCTTTCTACGTTACAGGAGCGATTTCGTTCCTCGTCTATTGCCTCTATCAGAAGTATCACTACATCCCGAAACTACAAAAGACCGACTTCAACGTACCTCCTGAAGAACGTCTCGAACTGGCATTGATGGGAGCACCTTTCGTTCCCGTCGCTTTACTCCTCTTCGGATGGTTAGGAAATAGTGCCGACATTCATTGGATTGGACCCACGATTGGTGCAGCAATCTACTTCCCCGGGATCTACTTCCTCTTCCAATGTCTCTCAGTGTGAGTTCTCAACGTCATGTCAACTCGAGCTTCAATTAACGATCCTCGAGGAGATTTGTAGTTACCTCGCACTCTCGTTCGAGAAGTATGCCGCATCGATTCTCGCTGGTTCGGCCCTCTTTAGGAGTACCCTTGGTGCAGGCTTCCCTCTCTTCGGTCATGCCTTCTTTACGGGACTAGGCGTTGGAGGTGGTTCTTCACTACTAGCTGGTGTCTCTTTCCTGCTCATCATACCCCTATATGTAAGTCCGTCTCTCGCAGCACTTTGGCGACTCGAGCTGAACAGTCCTCGATTGTCTTGCAGTTCCTGTATAAGAACGGAGCGAAACTTCGCAAGAGAAGTCGGTGGTTGAAAGATCAATAAAAACAAAAACTCGTTCTCCTGTTACCCTTCCAATACTTCGCATTCGCAACTTCTATCGCATCGACGCTGTATACATACTCAATCGTTTTGCATAGCATCCAACTTCATAATACAGACAATTTCAAACTCTTGCATGCTCAACACCTTCGCACGTTCTTGAAAACGATATCTGTCAGACCGCATTTAGAGCTCGCTAGCCCCTCCATCTCTAGAGATTCGTGTTCAGCGACGCTAGCCTCTCGAGACGAATTGGCGAAATTGACGCTCTGCGACCCTTTTTGAACGTGAAATTGAGAGAAAAGCCTCCTCGCTCTGCTTTCACTCCCTTCACTTCACGACATTCTCAGCGAATCACCTCTCAATCCACAACAAATACCTATCAAACTACTCCGGATACCTCACTCCATCTTATCGCCTTGAATTCCTGCAAACTTTGGAAGAGAAGATCTACAATCAACAAATCCTGCTGAGATCTCACCTCCTCGCATGATGGGGTACTCAGGTACCAGTCTAGCAGTACCTTTACTCTTCTCCACCACCTCGATGGTGTTGAATCTCGCCTGGAGCGCAACTTCATTTCTCCTCCCGACCACTTCGACCCCTTCCCGCCGCTCTCGAACTTCATCGAACTACTCGAAACAGAGAGAAACTGCATCAAATAGACCTAGTACAATATCCCCACCAGCTCAGATGGAACTCCGACTTTCAACTTGTTGTACGTCTTGCGGTACAAACGTCTCGTTGGAAGTGCCGAAATGGATCTCGGACTCGGTGGGTGCTGCGAAGAACGGGAATCAGTGTGATGGGAGCTGTCAACTTGGAAGGAACCATGGAACTTCAGCGGGAGAGATCAGAGGAGTTGTTGTCGAAGGAGCTGTTTCTCTCGCTCACTCTGTCAGGACTTCACCAGTAAGTCTGAACTCTCTCGCAGCTCTCGGTAGATGTGAGCTCAAGCTCAGGTGCGCAGATCCTCCCGGTCATCTACGCTGCTTTCAAAGCATTCTTCGCATTCTTGATTTACCTCGACGCTCGATTCTTGCTTCGTCAACGGGGTGCTCACGCTGCTGGAGAGATCGCCACGGGATTGGTCGAGATTGAGAAAGAGTTGGGTTTGATGAGGAACGCTGGAGAAGGGTTGAGTATCGGATGGTAAGCTCTCGCTTGCTTGATTGCGAAATTTTCGAAGCTGATCATTCTGAATGTGCCTGAACAGGGAAGCGCTTGTCAAAGGAGTCATCGGTAGATCATACTCTTTACTTCTCGATCGTGTCGATCAAGGTACTGACTAGACTCGAGTGTTTAGCTTTCGCCAAATTCGATTCGTCTCCTCCTCGAACCTCACAACCCGAATTCATTCCCTCAAGCCAATCTTACTCTTACAATCGTGTCGACCCATTTCAACACTCTGCTTACTCAGAAGAACCCGTTTCTCCTACCTACGACACTCCTCAGCGCTACCTTCACCCCTCCGATATCGTTTACTATCGAGAAGAACCTCGTCTCTCAACAGATATGGATGATGGCTCTGCGACTCTCACTCCCACCACCCCCATCAATACTCGACCCAAGAGCCCCTACGCACCTCCACTCCTTCGACGAGTCCCTCTCAGCTCGCCAGTCCTTCGCACTTCTTACCTCTCCTCAGGATCTTCGACCCCTTCTCAGTACTTCCACGAAGCTCGTCCTGCTCCCCACCCTAGTTCTGACTACCAACAGCGTCTTCCTTCCTATTCTTCTTCGTACTCGGATGAACCCGAAAGTTTCGCACGTCGTCGAACCCGTTCAGGACCCGACTCCTCCTCCTCTTCTACTAATGACTCGATCGCTTCCGGAGGAGGATGGCCAGCTAGGACTGTATTAGGATGGGCAGATAAGTTGTTGACTAAAGCAGATACCCTTCAACGACGATAGATCTCCATAGAAACGCTTCGCTTGATACTTTGTAATTTTCTCAATAGATTCTCTCTGTTGGATCCGCTCCTTCTCTTTCCTGTAGCTATAGTAGACTTTAGTATTTCCCTTTTGATAGGTCGAATGTTGTCGTGTTCAATGTTACAATCTTTTTTGTTCGTTTCAAAATCTTCGGACACTTTGCGAAATTCGAAACGTGTTGAACCTTTCTTTCACTTCACTTTTGCCTCTCTTTGGAACCACCAAGCTACAGAGTATATAGAGGCTATTCTAGTTCTCTCTCGACCTTATCAGTTCACTCAGGATCAAGATGGTAAGTTGAAACAACGTTTCATCATCTTAAATCTCGTCTCGACCAATACTCACCCTCAACTCCCTCTGAGTAGCCTGCGCTCAACTATGAAGAAGATACAGAGTTCAACGAAGCGCTACGCAAACACGGTATCCTCCCACCGAAAGCCTCTGGATCAGATTCTCGTTCCCCCTCACCACCTCCCTTACCACCTTCCCCAACCCTCTCGGAACTAGAACTAGACGACTTAGATATCAACAAAGATGATTCGATCAGAAGGGACGAGTTGGAACGTGCGATCGAAGCGAGGAAGGAATTGGAGAGGCAGAGGTTGGGCAAGAGAAAGTTCGGAAGGGTTTATCCGATTGGTAAAGTCGATTACAAGAGGGAGGTGACGGATGCTAGTAATGAAGAATTGGAGGGGGAACCGGAAGGTTGGGGAATCGGAGTCGTTTGCGTATTGTTCAAGGATTAGTACGTTTCTCCTCTCCTCTCACTCTATTCCCTTTGTTCATATACTTACTAGTTCATTCGTCGAACTCAAACAGTCTACCGGAATCAAAGCTGCTGTTACCGATTCTTGATCAACTCGCTTCACTGTATCCTTCTTCGAAATTCGTCAAAATCGTTTCCGACCATTGTATCGAAAACTATCCAGACAAGAACGTTCCTACCATGTTGATTTACCGTAAAGGACAAATGATGGGTCAAGTTGTAGGATTGGGTTCAATGGGTGGTATGAAAGCTACTCTTCGAGGTAACTTTCCTATTTCTCTCTCTCTCTTTCCCTCTCCCTTCCCCTCTTACTCAAGGTTGATTCGTATTGTTAGACGTCGAACGTATCTTGTTTGCGTTCAGAGGAATCGATTTTCATAACAAAGTCGGTTACAATCAAGATCCTCATTCATCTCAATTCGCTTCGAAATCCGATGCGACCGCACCTCTGACGAAAACTGGCGAGGGACAACCGGCGAGGAAACCTGATTCGGATGAGGAAAACGATAGTCAGGATAGTGAGGATGATCAAGCTTTTGTTGGGGGAGGGAGGAAGAGTGGGATCAGGCAGGGAACGAGAGGGAGAGGTACGAGAGGAGGGAAGAAGGACGACAGCGATAGTGACGAGTTTGATTTGTAACGAAGAGACGGGTGCTCTCTTTGTTTGTCAGGAGCGAACATCTGGGAGCATGAGAGCATGGAATACATAGAGAGTTGCAAAGGTATCGTTAGGAGACTAAAACAGAAAACAACAAAGTTCGAAAACACATGACAAAGCCAAACGTCCGCAATCTCCTTCCATAACACTGCAACATCTAGAAGCCGAACCTGAGTTCTTGACGAGTGAAACTGGGTGGTTTCCAAATGAGTTTCGAAGGATCGATCCTCCTCCTCGTTTTCGCTTTGACTCGTTCGTGTTGTTCAAGGACGGCGGGAGATACGACGAGATGATGTTGACCTTTGTGGAACTTGAGTAGCTGCAAGACTTGACATCTACGGAGTGGACAAGGGAGGGTGAGCACCTGAAACTTAGGTTAGGAGGAAGAGAGGATGAGAACGTACGTATGCATGATATCAGCATGAACGATAGCTGTCCTATTCGCGATCTCATCAATCGTGATATCATCCTTCGTATTGACCAGTAAATCGACGATAATCTCCGCCCAGTAAGCCCGATACGACAACAGACCCAAATCCGACAAAGGTTTCTCTGGACTCCCCAACTTTTGCTCCTTCTTGCTCAACTCGTATGAGAACTCGATCAAGAGTTTACCGTAACTCATCCGTTGATATTGAGGTAAGGTGAGGATACAGGCGACGTTGTAGTTCTCCGCCGATTCTTTCTCCTTCGAGAAGTACCCGATCAAGTGACATCCAGTTTCATCCCTCGACACCATACAGTAGTAGAGGAAAGGGTCGACGTCGTAGTAGAGAGTTTTGTGATCGAGGAAAGCCTTCGAGAGTAAACATA
>JGI24890J29729_1000908_pt1 | contig 15540 bp, 8 predicted proteins | sample FreactcultureFD7_FD_29729 | JGI IMG/M metagenome (IMG submission 29729)
GGAAGCAGAAGAAGAAAAAGCATAGGACATACCACTTGCTATTTCTAATTTATCCGTAAAATATCCAAAACTAGCAACACCACCTAAAACGCCATAATAAGCATTAGCGCCAGCAAAAGTAAATCCTGTATTAGCATTACCTAAAAAACTGTACGCTGGTAAAGATAAGCTACCACTATAGTTAGCCAACACCTGACCACTAGGCACACTAATATTATTAGTAGTGGTTACTGCTGTTGTGGTGGTTGGTGTGTAGTTGGATGCTACAGAGCCTAGTTCGAGTTGTGCGCCCCAAACATATATTGTTTCAGTTCCAGCAGCAGACCAAGAAGCATTTACAGTCATTGATGCAGAATTAGCAATATTTATTTCAGGATTTCTATTTGCTGTAGGTGTAACCGCCCCAACAATACATCTATACCAACCATTACCTACTGATTGGATTGATGGAGTACAAGATGCGTATGTTCCTGATACTCCTGTAGATAAATTAAAGTTTGCAAAAGCAACATCGCCACCAAAATTTAATTGTAAAAAGTTATTTGTACCAGCTTTAGCATAAACAGAATAAGTATAAGTTATTCCAGAAGTTAAAATAACCGTACTATAAATAAAATGACCTGCACTTGTATTTGACGCTAGTAACAAATTAGAAGTTGTTGTATTATCAGGTGCTGTTGTAGCATTTTGGGTAACCGAAGTTACCCCAGTCCCTCCACTACTAAATGTCCAAGGACTTGTAGCTAAAGTCTGTGATTGGGTTAATAAATTATTCCCACCCTGTAAGTTCAAGCTCTTATCAGTTACTACACCATTAAAAGTAGATTGTCCTGTTACTTGTAGGACACCTGTGCCTTGGTCGTAGGATTGACCTATTATTCCACTTGGAGTCCATAAAGTTTTACTTACATTCACATTACCTGTTACATCTAAATCATATAGTGGTAATGCTGTATTAATACCTACACGATTATTTGATGAATTAATGAAAAATGTATTAGCACCAATATTTAAATTATTGGGTATACTAACATTTGTACCATTAATTGTTAATGTATCAACCGATGCATCTCCAAAAACAGTATTACCTGTATCAGTAAAATCAACTGCTGTTAATGTATTACTGGAATTTATTAGCGATGCTAATAGTGCAGCTCTGGTCATTTCTTATCCGTTTATTATTTTACTGCTAATTTTACTGAGGATAAATCTTCGTTTGTCCAATACGGCTTTGCTAACATCAAATTACAATGTTCAATATTTCTTTTAATTGCATCAGCAACTTCTTCTTCACTCATACTCGTAGGTGCAGTTACACGATATTCATTGATTAAAGTGACGCTATCTAATAAAGCACTATAATGCTGAGCAATTTGCTCTGGTGTGGGTGTTTCTACAAGTAATTCTGGTACTTCTGCTTGAATTGGTTGAATTGAATCTGTCATTGATATCTCCTTAATAATAATAAGTTATTTAGTATGACGGGTACCACTTGGTTGTAGTTGCGTCATAGAATAAAATTAATGCTTTACCGACTACAGCAGTAGTTGCTAGAGCAATGTTACCTGATGTTCCTGTAGACCACAATCCTGTAGGTATCAAAGTAATTTGACCGCCAGCTGCTGATAATGGTGAAGGTGCTGTGATTGTATTTATTGTAGTTGTTCCAGATATAAAAGTAATTGCTGCAGTTGGAGCAATCGTAGCAGAACTTGCAATTGTTGGCGCAGCTGCTGATGTTGCTATTGGAGCATTCTGAACAATAGAACCATATAAGTAAGTTGCTGTAGTAGAGCTATTACCAATAACAGTAGTGTTGCTTCCTAGACCGACTGCTTGGTAGCCAATTACCATTTCGTTGGTGTTGTTGTTGGCAGAGCCTACAGTTTGATAGCCGATGTAGGTGTTGTTAGAGCCTGTGGTGTTGGCGTTAGTTCCTGTTCCATATCCAGCTTGAAATCCGATTGCGGTAAGTCTAGAACCGCTAGTACTTGAATAAAGAGCAGCTTGACCTAAAACAGCGTTTTGACTTCCTACACATAAATATAATGCTTGATTTCCACAAGCTGTATTAAATTGAGAAGTGCTATTTGTATAAAGTGCTTGATAACCAAAAGCAGAATTATAAGTACTCGTAGTATTTGAGTATCCAGCTTGATAGCCTACAAATGTTGCTTGTGAGCCAACACTATTACTATACCCAGCCTGATAGCCCACCGCCGTATTGCTTGTACCACTTTGTAATGTAGCTACTGGAACTGTAAATCCTGAGCCTGTACCACCAATAGATGCGGCAGGGGCTGTTAGAACTGTCGTAGTGTCTTTAAAGCCTACACCGTTAGAGGTTAGTGTGACTGAGGTTACTGCACCACCACTTACTACGATTGTTGCCGTTGGATAAGTAATTGCAGATGAACCCGACGATAGCGTCATTACGACACCAGTATATGTTCCGTTAGTGTAGCCAGAGCCACCTGTGATTGAGCCAAGTGTTGCTACATTGGTGGTGTTGTTTTGGAGTGCTTGTGTGCCGATTGCGGTAAGGTTTGAAGCTGTGGTGTTGTTGACTAATGCGGAATAACCTATTGCAGTTAAATTATCGCCAATTTGATTGTTATATAAAGCAATTCCACCTAAACCAGTATTATTATTACCTGTTGCTGTTGTTCCTACTCCATGCCCTACAAATACATTGTAGTTGGTTGTTGTTAATGTTTGACCTGCGCTATTCCCCAAGCATACATTTCTAACACCAGAAGTAACTCCTGATAATGCTAAATAGCCAATTCCTATATTATTTGTGCCTGTTGCAGTTGCATTTAATGCAGCAGCGCCTATGGCAATGTTAGTGATAACACTTCCACCACCTAGACCTACTTTTACTGTGTTAATAGAAGCATCGGAGTTAGTTGTTACTACTCCTGAGAAGTAGGCGTTTTTGAATCTGTTTGTAGAGGCAACTCCTAAATCTATTGCGTTGTCCGTATTTGGATATATAGCCGTGTTACTTAAACTAAAGCGAGTTGTTCCGCTTGTTTGAAAACCTAAGTTTGCACCGTTAATATATAAGTTTCTTAATGAGCCTGTTCCCGCATTTTCAGATTGAATAACTGCGTTTGTTCCAGACCATCCAACGCTTAATCTCTCGTAATTTGATGCGTCTGTGTAAGTCCCGTAAAGTCTAAAAGTCTGAGTATTAGTGCCGTTTCTTTGAGCTAGTATATTAGCTGCGTCACGGGCTAAAACTAAATCACCAGACCCAAACTGAATTGTTCCAGATGAGTTTAAAAGACCTAGATTTCCATCAGCCCAAAATGTTCCATTACCCCAATAACCTTGCCTAGAACCATTAGCTGTAATTGCTACTTGAATACCATTTTGCAAGAAAAAACCATAATTTGACACACCTACAGAAAGACTTGGTAGTGTTACGCTTCCATTACTAGCCAACACCTGCCCAACAGGTACATAGACATTGTTTGATGTTACGATTGCACCATTTGATGCAACACTTAGTAATGCTACATTACCAACACCACCATTATATAATGTTAATCCATCAGCTGGACCAACCGAGATTCTACCATTACCTGGCATGTAATCAGTTACAATACCATCGATGTAAGGTCCTGTGTAATTGTTACCCGAATAGAATCCGTTATTAACAACAATCGCACCATTTGTAAACACATTACCAGAAATACCTACACCACCAGAAACGACTAGAGCACCAGAGCTTGTCGATATACTTGTATTGGTTGATTTGATAGCAACAACACCATTAGCACCAACACGCATTACTTCATTTGGTGAGTTTTGTCCATTAGTAGCAAGAACAATATCATTCTGAGTCATTGTTGCTAAAATTAACTGTCCGCCACCAGTCGATGTATTTCCATAAACATACAAGTAACCATCATTTGGACCAGTTAATGCAAATCCATTGGGTTGATTATAATGACTTGAGTTGATACCCATATCAATAAAGGTATCATTTGTTGAACCATTATCCGATGTAACAACAAAATCACCTGATGCATTATTTCCAGAATTAATATTCTGGTGATTAACTTGTGCATATCCATTATAATTTGTTGAAACTTGAAATGCTGTCTGTGGTTCAATTGTATAACCAGTAGGAACACCAGCATATAATGCACCAAATCCAGTTAATGTATTACCAAAGAATTGTCCGGTGTTACCTGAAATAGTAGTATTGATTACATTACCAACAAACGAAATATTACCTACAACATTTAGATTACCATTAATAGTTGTATTACCGGTAACTGTACCACCAGAAGTAACAAAAGTATAACCTGTATTAGCAGTATTGTATGCACCTTGAATGGATGTATTTTGAGTTACATCAACACCTTGAGTATAGATTGTATTGGCTATAACTGAAGCAATATTGGAGTTCTGTGTAGCATTAACAGCCTGCAGAATAGCAATATTAGTATTTTGAGTTACATCAACACCTTGAGTAACAATGGTATTAGCATTTGCAGTTGCTAAAGCACCGGTTAAGAATACTGTATTGGCTCCAGCAGAATTGGCTAAAGCAAAAGCCGCTTGAGAATAAACCGAATTGGAACTAATCCAAGTATTCTGTGTATTTTCAATCCCTTGGAAATAAGATACATTACTTGCTAAATTATTAGTAACGGAAGTAATATTGGTGTTCTGAGTTACATCTACACCTTGAGTATATACCGTATTAGCATTAGCAGTGTTAAGACCGGTTTGAAGTAAAGTAATATTAGCATTTTGTGCTGAATCTACTCCTTGTATTGTGGTGATACTAGTATTTTGAGTAATATCAATAGCAAATAAGGAAAGAATATTAGCATTTGCTGAAGCCATAGCTCCTTGTAATAAGCTAATATTGGTATTCTGTGTAACATCAACACCTTGAGTATAGATGGTATTGGATGTAGCTGAGTTTGCTACATTAAATGATGCTTGAATACTGGTGTTTTGAGTTGTATCAACACCTTGAGTTACTACAGTATTTGCTTGAGCTGAATTAGCAGTATTATAAGCAGCTTGTGTGAATACTTGACTGGATTCGGTATTGGCTAAATTATAAGCAGCTTGTGCTAATGAGGTACCAGCATTGGCTTGATTATATCCTGCTTGTGCAAGAATTCTGACCGAAGGATCAGTAATTATTTTTACACCAGTATTAGAACCAATGAATAGTGTATTTGATACGAATGAATATGCTAATTGACCATCAAGTAAGTGTGTAGGTGATGTATTTGCATATGATCGTAATATATGAATATTGGCAGTATTGGCCATTAAAAGAATCCGTTATCTATGCTAATGTTAATATCGCCTATAGGTTCAACTATGAAACTATTTGAAGCGGATTTATATACGATCACATCACCATCAACAGCACCCAACATATTTATATCAGTCGCTTTTGATATTACCGTTTGGCCACCATATTGAATTACTGCGGCTCTAGGGTTGGTAGATCCTACTTGAACATTGACTGTTCCTATTACTTGTCCTGTCATTTTTTACCTCGAAACCGAAGGAGAAACATCAACGGTGCCTTCCAAAACTCTGGTCACATTATTATTTTGGTCAATAATAATAGCATCATAAACATAACGACCTGGAGAAAGATTGGCTGTTGTTGGTGCATCTAAAGATATTGTGATTATTCCTTGTGTTGGATTAATCGATGTTACGAATAGTGCTGATGCGTTCGCAGAATAATAAGATTTACGCATCTGACTGGATGCTGTATAACCTGCTAGATTATAGGCATTTAGGTAGATATCATCAAGTGTTATTGTGGTAGACCAAGTGGTTCCTTGTTCTATGTAGATGTTCTGGTACCCAGCGGCCATTTTGAATCCTTATTGTTATTCTTATTGGATATTTATGTCCACGACCACCTTACTTTTTCTTTAATTCTTCTATTTCTCTAGAAAGTTCTTTAATTGCTTCAATCAGCAACGGAACTAATCTTTCATAATGAACTGTTAAATATTGATTATCAATAGGTGCTGGAGCCACAATCTCTGGTAATATTGCTTGAACTTCTTGAGCTGACACACCAACCTCACGAACTGGTTTGTAACCTAGGTCTTGAGCAGTTTGGTTGGCTTCATAGTAGAAACCACTTAAAGCATTAACTTTAGCTAAAGCATTTTCAATATTACCTAGTTTGTTCTTTAATCGTTCATCAGAGTAGTAAGCCGTGATGTTACCCGTTGATGTGATTGATCCAGCAAATGCTGATGTGGTTGCATTTACATTAAATGCGGTTAAATTTACACCAGTAGCTCCAGCAGAAGCCAAACCTCTAATATTATATGAATAATTTCCACCATTGTTACCACTAACATCACTAATATTAGTGAACATGTTTGTGGTTGCACTTTGCCAAGAAATTTCATTTGTACCTATATTGACTCCTCTAACAACACCAGCACCATATAATGATGTTGTTCCTGAAGTAGTTAATCCAGAAAAACTTGGACTTGCAGTTGTTCTTAAATCCTGTGGTGTGGAAATTGTTAGAGTGTTGCTAGATCCCGTAACAGTTACCCCATTAGCACTTGCATAGGTAATTACACCATTATTCGATATTGCTTGGCCGGTAGTTCCGTTGAATGTTCCGGATCCTGTATTTGCTTTGTTAAATGCAGCTTGTATACTAGTATTCTGTGCAGCATCAACTCCTTGAATAATAGTAATTGCAGATAATGATGAAGTTGCTGCTGAATAAGCAGTATTAACCGCTGTAGCTGAAGCTGCAAAGGCAGAACTTACAGTTGAAACGGAATCTGTTAAATTATTTGATGTTAAAACTTTATAATAATTGGCACTAGTAATATCATACATATCCCAATATTTGTTTGTTTCATTCCAACGAATTGAAGCGTTTGCACCAGAACTGCCACGGTTTACATTAATATAAGATAATTGAGCAGAAGGAGCAGCCGCAGATAATGTTAACGTATTTTGTGAATAAACTACGGATCCGTTTAAGGCTGTATTTCCACCAACAGTTAAATCATATTGAATAGTTGCAGAAGAACCGCCACCAATTACTGAAAGTTTTGAATTGTAAATATTAACTGGACCATTAGCTCGTAAGGCTTCAGCACCATTTAAAATTAGTGTTCCAGAATCTTTTGTGTATGTGCCTTTTCCTAATGAATTCAACTCAATAGTTGTTAAATTGGTTACATTAACCCAATCGGAGAAGGTGTTAGCGTAATTTAACGAATTGACTGTATTTGCCATTTTTAATTTTTATCCATTAGTTTTAACAGCAAGTTTTTAATTTCTTGTGTATCATCTTTTAAAGTTTTTAATTCTTCTTTCATTGTATTTATTTCTTCTGCCCGGTGCTGTAGAAGATTTCTTTTACGATAATATTCTTGAAGTCCATTACGATCCTTATTTACAATCGCCATGGACTCCGTATCACGAAAAAGAGTAGTTCCTGGTATTTGTACTAACATAATTAGTATGGATTACCTGAAGTTGATGGAAGGGCAATTGTTCTCATATCTGTTAAGAATGGAACAGCAGTCTTGTCCGTTGTTGTTAATACAATCTTTAATGCAAATTGACTAAATGATGTATATACTTGACCATTTGTACTTGTGTATGAAACAAATCCTTGATCAATACCTGAAGTATATGGACCCGGAGCAAATGAATATTCCAATAAATCTGTTCTGTATTGTGAATATACTGCACCAGAAGAATTTGTCTTGGTCATTAACTGCCATTGTCCATCATTAAAGTTTTGTGTATCATTACGACTTAGTATCTTATAATACACATTAATATCTGTATTAATTGGCCTATATGCCGTTATGTACACATTCAAGTCACCAGAATCGTTACCAGCAGCAAGAACAACTTTCTTAGTTACATATTTTGCAATTGCTGGTCCACCTGATTTAGATGTTTCGCCTGTAACAGTTACATTAGCATTTATTCCAGCTGGATCAGCAATAGTAATTGTTGGTGTTGTTAAGTAACCAGAACCGCCATTTACAAAGTAAACAGAAGTTACTTTACCAGAAACAACGTTAGCGTAAGCAATTGCCGTTGTACCATTTCCTGTAGGAGCAGACACCGTTACATTACTTGTACCACTATTTGTGATTGTTCCTGAACCACTTGATAAGTAACCTGAACCAGTATTTGCAACAGTAATTAAACTATTTGATATCTGGCAGTTATTAATATTCCAGTTAATTGCATATGCAGTTAAACCAGCATCAGAAATAATTGGACTTACCGATGGATCAGTAGAGGAAATTGTTGCATACAAAGATAGTGAACTATTTGTATTTGCTAAAAGAACTCTTTCTCCATTACCATCATTCAAATAAACTGAATCGGATGATGATGTTCCGTATTTACCAGGATTGATACTGGTTGTAGCCGTTGTAGTACCGCCAGGTAATGTAGCAGAATAACTGTAATTAATTTGTGTTGTTGTTGGTGTAAAATCGGTTGTAGTAAAATTAAACGCATCAACTAAAACATCGTTATTTGCAAATGAATCTATTGTATTAGATAAGGTATTTGCGTTATTAAAGTATGTGATAGATTGGTTAATCAATGTTCTTTGTGGTAACTTTTTAGGTAACACAAATTGAAGTGTTGGTGTTGCGGTGGTATTAAACACACATTGATCCATTACGAACATTAAATCTTGATTTTGATCAGCGGTCCATGTTTGTGAATTTTGTGATAAGAATAAAGCGCCAACATAAGGAGCCGAACCAATCTTAGTATTTGGNAAGTTTATAGCAACATCACCATTNGAAGCGGACCACATTGTATATTCATTACTGCTTGAATGTAATATGAAAGCGTACATTACACCTGGTTGAATATAAACTGGAGCTTCAAAATTAAATACTGTTTGTGAATTGCCATCACCAACTTGTGGATTAATTGTATTAACTACAATTTGACTTGCTGGTAAAGATACTAATGAATGATCTAGTGTTTGACCATTTGGATAACCATTTTGTGTACCAACAANAGACAATGTAATTGGTGAATTATCATTTGCTGGTTTTGTAGCAAAGAAAATACTAATGGAGTTTAAGAAAATACCATTTGGATAATTATTCTTATCAATAATGAATGTCTGTGCAACAGGATCCCATGGAGAATATGTTGTAACAATATTATTTGTGCTTTGTTGATTGGTTTGAGTAAATGTATTTTTAGCGCCAGCAGGTGAAGCACCAAAGTCAATACTTTGACTTGTTACAGATAATCCTTCAGCATAGTAAGTACCTTCTGCATAAGTTGTTGCGGTATTTTGATTACCAGCAATACTATTATCTAAACGCAATACTCTTTGACCTGTATGAAATTGGTTTGCCGGTAAATTAAATATTCCAGCAAAGGCACCATTCTCATTAGATTTCATTGTTCCAATTGAATACGCATCACCATTAGCCGTTGTTATTGAACTAGCCAAGTAAGCAACTTGATTAGCGGCCGAGTAGGAAGAAATCATTGCAGATTGTCCAGCGCCTGTTCCAGCTACAATATACAATGTATTTCCAGCATATACATTTGATGTGGATGATGCCATTGGAGATAATTTAATCTGTGTTGTAGAGATTGCAGTATTTACTGAACCTGCTCTATGATATACAATGTTAATTGTTCCACTTGCAGTTGATACTGGATTTAAACCATTTATATCAAAATAAGCATTTTGTAAAGTATTCGATGGAGCATAATTTGTTGTACCTTGATCCGCTGCAACATACAATCTTACATTGGATGTATTTGTATAATTATATACAGAAATAACTCTACCTGTTGGGTAGAATTGGCCACCAGAAGTATAACCAATAACATCATCATTGTTAAATGTTCCAGTAACGCTAGTTAATTCAATTACGTTACCTCTTCTAATATAATTGTTAACTGGTGTGTTATCAAAGTAAGCATTTAATGTGCTATAGAATAATAAACTTTGTGCTCTTACAACAACCTGTTGTGATCTAATAAATGGCAATACAGAAATATCAGTAATATAACCATTATTCAATGAATAAGTATTACCAATCTTATCATACGCACCAATAATATTAGATTGTACTTGATTGGTTGTTGTAACAGTTGTTGTTGAATTATAACCAACATTACCAAATGGACTTGGATTAATTCCGTGTCCAATTGTATTTCCATTATTTGTTGAAACGGATGTTCCTGAAACGGTTTGCCAATCACCAGCCGATAACACATTTAATGCAGCTGAGTTTGCTTGAAATACTTGTAAATTAGGATCAGTAATTAATAATGATGGTGCATATTTTGTATCAACCCAATTATCAACGTTTGGTGATAGAGTCATCAATCCTTGTTGAATAGCATACGAGAATGGATTAACATTAACTGTTCTAGAAGCAATCTTTTGTGATACTACATTGGCAGTTGTAAATGGTAATGAGAAATAATTTACATAACCAGTTGGATTTACAGCATAACCTAATGCAGTTTCAGATGCTTGACTTAACAATCCCATATTACTAACTTGAGCCAATGATTTGAATGGGAAGTTATTAACCGTTTGTGTAGCAGTTAATTGACGAGTTCTACGATTAATTGTTGCAGCATAATCTCCATTTGAAGTATCTGCTGTAGCATAGCTTGAGAAATCATCAACCAAAATACCATTCTTGAAACGATTTAGTCCTAATGGATCTGAAATTTGCAATGATTGTGCATTTTGTTCCAATAGACTTAATGATGTATAGTATTCAACATTATTGATTCTTGTTTCGAGGCCAGCAATATCTTCCATTGTATAACGTTTGTGTTTTACTTTTTGGATTGATAAGTTTGAAACAAATCCATTTGGTGCTTCAGTTGGAATATAACCGGTGTAAGGGTCATGAGTTAATTTCGCAATCACCAAAGAACCATCTGGCTCACTTGGGTATATTGGATTAATTGATGGCGCACCTTGAATAATATTGAAACTCTTATCTTTACTTAATACAAGTTTATCGTTTCTACCAAGATAGTAGTTATAACTTCCTGAGAATATTGCAAGATCATTTGGAAGTAAAATACCACCAGTACCCGAACTATAGTAAGGCCATGATCCACCCGGAGCATTAGTGTAACCTAAAATAAATGCTGGAACACTAGTTGAATAACTACCAGTCAAAGAAGATGCTGGTGCTCTAGATGGTCTAAAGTCTAAACAATCTCTTAATGAATAGGCTGTACCTGAAGTACTTACATATTTTGGAATTTGTATATACGACTCACCGGAAGCTAGGTAAGATTGAATACTGAAATAACCATCACCGCCAGTTTGTAAATAGTAATTCAATAATACAAGAATGTTACCAACTGGTTGTGTAGCACCCGGTTTTAATGTAATACTTGCATAATCATAATATCCATCCCTTTGGCCATTATCTAGTATGTAATTATTTGTTACATCAACATATGAAAATAAATTGGCAACAGTTGGAGCAACACCGGAAGAACCAGTATCTACAATCTTAACAATATTCTTAACATCAACTAAATATAAACTTTGTTTATTTCCTGGAGATACTAAACCAGCATTTTGGATATAAACTTGACCGTATTTTAATGATGATGTGTCAACCCAAGTATAATTATTAATTTGAGCACCAGCAGTGTTTAATACACTAGTATTACTTGCTGTAATCAATTGTTTTGTTTTTAATATTGTTCCATTATCTGCTGTAGATACATAAACGTTTTCCACAACACTCAATTGTATACTATTAAATGCTGATTGATCAGGTAAAGTAATGGTTGCTTTTTGGCCAGTCGAATCTATGGCAATGGATCTTGTTCCAAATGTTAATGGAAGAACATCACCAACATTTATTGTGCTGGAGTTTCCTTTACTTGTAACAACAATAGTAAAGTTTTGTCTAGCAACAACAGAAGATAATGTTGAACTTGCAGCGCCTAAATGTTTAACAATTCCACCATTAAATACGGTGGCGGTTAAATCTAATGTTGTAACACCAGCAGCTACCGATACACCTCTCCAAAGAATTTCTGAAGTATATTGTGTGCTTGTTAAATTGGCAACATAAGGATTGTTTAATGCAAATATTAATTCTGGTGCAGAAGGATTTTGTATTTGTGTAATACCTGTAGCAATACCACCGGATCTACTAGAATTATCGATGTTGGCAAGGCCATATGTTGTTGCTGGATATGAACTCTTATTAGCAAGTACCAGTGAATTAATATTACCAGTATTGAAATTTATTGTAAATTGTGAGGTTGTATCTGGTGATATTGTCCATGCTTGTGATACTGTTGCAACTTTAGATGCTCCGTTATAAGCTGTAATTGTTCTAATATCTCCAGCATCAGTACCCGAATTGATCGTGATAGTTGCATTAACATAAGCATTGTTTGCAACCGAGAATGTACTTGGTAAAGTTACTGAAGTTGATGAAGGAGTAGTTACAACATTACCAGTCAAAGTAGCATTTTGTAAATTGGTAACATATGTCCTATAAACATATGAGTTTGCTGTTGCATCTGCTGTATTTGATGTGTGGTCAAATACCAAACCACGAATATAACCCGTAGCTGCTACAGTAGAACTATAGGCACTAGCAGAAGCAGTATTAATACTACCATAAGGAACTGAATGTAAATCAATTGATTCGTATGTTGTTGTATCAAAGAATATAGCATTATTTCCACGAACATTGGTTGTATAAAAGAAATTACCATAACTTAAATATACTGGACTATTCAAAGAACTTGCAGTGGTTCTGGCTCTTGGGGAAACTAAATCAACACTTGCTTGGTTTTCAATACGATAACCATGAACATATGCAACACCTTTACCAATACTCATAGTGTATGTGTTGGCTAAAGGATCATTTGCTGTTGTTTTTGGAGTTAATTTAAAATCATTAACTACATAGTCACCATTTGTTTCATAATCACGCTTTGCAAAATAATCATCAATTACATTATAAACAGAACCATCAACTAATTTCTGTACGGAACCATTGTTAATTGTTAATAGTGGAATAAAAGTTGAATCATCGCCAAAGGTGACTGGTTTTGTTACAAGGTTTAAAGTAATTTGATATCGATCTGCACCTGGGGCTTGATAATTGGAAGCAGAAATTGCAGGATCTAATAAAGACGGATCTGATCCAGAAGATACTATACTTTCGGAAATATTCAAACCAACACGCATTGTTGGTGTATTATCATATTTGTCTAAAACAACAATTTGTGGATTAACTTGTACAAAGTTTCCAGTAGTTACTGTTACGCCTGAAGAATTTTGATAACTTCCAGTAATATAGAAAACGCCTTGAGCAATGGAAGCAACAGAACTTGAACCTGTTGAACCTGAAACAATGGATTGTGCAATACCTACACCTAAATTGTAAATTATAGTATTATCAGAAAATTGAGTTCCTGATTGGTAGGATACAATTAAAGTGGGAGGATCACCACCAGAAACACCAGGAGATACTGCAATTACTTTAGCTGAAATTGTGCCTGATGCATCTGTAATTAATAATCCAACAAAATTAGTTACATTTACTGCTGAACCATTAATTGTAGTATTTAATTTGATATAATTACAAGTAAAATTGGTTGTAATTTGACCACCAGTAACAGGAGAATTTTGCTTGAAAATATTATCAGCAAAACTACTGATTTGATTCTGTAGTATGGTTTGAGTTTGTGTTAATTCTCTTGCTTGAACAGCATATCCAGGCTTAAACAAAATTCTATGATAATTTTTGGTAGGATCAAAATCATCATAATAGGGATCAACATTTAGATTCAAAGACATTTTTATTTTACCTTAGTTAGCATTTGTATTCCATCCATACTTTTATATTTCCAAGAATAAACAGTTTTGTAATTTAACTTATTTATCTGACAATAATTCATTAAATCTTCAATTAATTCTGTTTGTTTCGTTTTTTGTTTGGTTTCATCTGAATATATCCAAAAAGGTCTTTTAATATCCTAACACAAACTTGAACTGCTCAATGCCATCTGGACTTCTTTGAACCCCAGCTCTATTTTCGATGTATGCCAAATATCCTGAATATCTCACAAAACCACCGGTTGGCGAACTGGAACCCAATACTGTTCTTGCAGTTCCCAAAGAATCAAAAATTGGATTGTTAATATTTATAGCACCTGTTGTATTTATTAGCTTAATTAGGTTGTTTCCGCTATCAAAATTTAAAACAGTACCTATAAAGGTTGGTGAAGTGGAAGAACCTTGATATACAAAATCGTCATTAGTAAACGTTCCAGCACCAGAAGATACAATTACTTGCTCATATACTGGATATATTGATTGGCTTGCTGGTATTCCGGTTGTTAATGTTTGGTTATCAAAAGGATTAATCAATAAACCCACTTGGCGATAATCGATATCGGTTGGCATAATACCACCTTCAGAACCATTAAACTCTACGGTATACATTACATGATTACATCCCAATTCTGATACAGGATCAAACCCGTGGCCACCAATTGGACTTACTGGAGCAATAGCTGTTGCGCCAGAACCTTGAGTTGATAATATAGACACATTTGCATAAGTATAATTTGATCCTTGACTGTCCACAACAATATCGGTAATTGCTCCACTAATATTGTTTGCTACAACATGCGCAGCTGCACCGGTACCGTCACCTGTTATGGATACAGTAATAGCAGCATTGGAAGTATTATAACCAACTCCACCGTAAGTCACATTGATTGCTTCGACACCGCCAAAACCTTCTGCTGTCGAGAATGGATTGGGAGTATTAACTCCGACAGGAACAGGAATCCAATTATTATCTAAAAATTTAACAGCCGAACCGACATCAATAGAATAAATGTATTTCCATTTGTATCCATCGGTGCTTTGATATATTCCGTTAGATCCAAATGTTCCTGGTTGAAAAACAGGTTCATTTGTTGAAACTGCACCATTAGCATTCCAAAGGCATTTGAAAACTTGATTATATCTATTTTTTACATAAAACTGTTGTATTATAGTATCATTGAGGTCAACATTAAACATATCAATATTATCTTGGTAGTATTGATAAACTGTACCTGATGTCCAATCAATTCTTGGAATAACTGGAGAGATATTATTGGAGTTAATTTTTTTGGCTACAAAGATATTATTGTATATTTGTTTAATATATTGTTGACTTTGTAATGGTTGGTCTGGATTGTTTTCATCAATCCAAGGATCAACACGACATAACACACAATACATAGTTGATATTGGTTGACCATTAGATAATTGTGCAACGGGTGAATAAAACGCTTGTTCAACAAGAGCAGTTTTTGCACCGTAAGTTAGTAGATTTTTATTTGCCATAGTATGTATTTATTAAGCGTGGATAACGGAAACTAGAGTATTCGCTAAAGTACCATCGACACAGAAATACCTTGCACAAACAGTCGATGTGGCTGGTATGGCATATGTGGTTGCATTTAATGTTGAGTTAATAGCAG
>JGI24890J29729_1000909_pt1 | contig 15536 bp, 22 predicted proteins | sample FreactcultureFD7_FD_29729 | JGI IMG/M metagenome (IMG submission 29729)
TCCGGCAGTCACACAGTTGCCGTTAATAACTAAATTTCCTGGTTGAAAATCAGGGACCGGGGATTCTGTTACTGTCGGCGCGGTTTCACATGGGACCTGGACGAGTAAAGAACCTGCTCCCACCCCCCAACATTTATTGGCCGGCAATGGAAAAACTTGCATTTTCAAACTGTTATTCCACAAGTAACCTATAGAAGTGTTATCACCATTAGCAAAATTACAAGGAATAGTGGTGAAGTTTGTAGGATTCGTATGTATACACATTTGACCATAGGTTTTATAGGTCGTATTGGTTACCGTCCAGTAAAATGGGTTACCAACGGGACAATACGTTGTGTTAGGAAAAGGAATGTAGGGAGGAGGGCTCGGGCTCGGGGGTGGGGGCGGGCTCGGAGAAGGAGGAGGTGGGCTTGGGCTCGGAGGTGGTAGAGGGCTGGGATTTGGAGGCGATGGAGGAGGCGGAGGGCTCGGATTCGGAGGGGGGGGCGGACTCGGACTGGGAGGAGGCGGAGGCGATGGCGACGGAGGAGGTGGTGGCGGGCTGGGTCTAGGTGGTGGCGGGCTGGGTCTAGGTGGTGGCGGGCTGGGTCTAGGTGGTGGCGGGCTGGGTCTAGGTGGTGGCGGGCTTGGACGAGGCGGAGAGGGAGGGGGCAGTGGTGACGGGCTTGGACGAGGCGGAGGAGGGCTAGGCCGCGGAGGATAAGGGGGAAATGGTGGTGGAGGTGGCGGCGATGGGGGGCGAGGTGGCATTGGTGGCAGGGGCGGTGGCCTCGGGGGAGATGGCGGCTTAGGAGGAGATGGAGCACATTGATCATTATAATAAACACCTATAGCATTTAGACCATATTTTTCGAATTTTTTACTAAAAGACGGAATTGCCGGGCAACAAAAAGAGGGATATGTTACTGAATATCCACATGATGATGTAAACAGGCCTATAAGTCTATTATAGACTACAGCGGGCAAGTAATCACTCCCGACCGCCGATGTATCTGGCGATGCCGCAATATCTATATAAACTTTTGTAGTTCCAACACTAGAATGTTCGAAATTAACTACGTGCGCGCTGATAATACCCAATTGTTCATTTAATACCAATTGTATTATAGTAGAGTAAATATTCTGATGAATAGCGAAATAATCAAATGGTATATCAAACGCTATGATTTCACCAGGATCTATTTGTTTCCAGTATCCAATAGGTGGGGCGGGTCCAACTGATGAATCAAATTTTTTGTAAGATTCAGAAATTATTGCAGATGATGGAAAGGGCGGCGTCTCACAATATTGGCCAGTGTAACCATTTATACATGTGCAGGATGATGGAAAATTGTAATTTGGTGGTGGGGGTGGCGGAGGAGATGCGCTTCCAGAAACGGTCGTCAGAGTGACGTTGACAATATCAGGAAGTGCCCCGAAACTCATATTACTTATACCATACGCAATTGTTCCTGGAATTGTATTGTTATTAGAGGGTAAGCTATATATAAAGGCCTGTGGGTAGGATGTCAAACTTGTAGAAGATTTATTTCCATAGAAATTTATACTATATATTTGATTAAGTTCGTCGCCACTTATAAAATTTATGGAAATTTTCCTATAATCACAACCTATGGAGTAACATATACCACTTGATAATTGGTAGCTAAATGATTGTTGGGCATATGAATATACTGGTTTTTTCCATTGAGTCTGAAAGTATAGAGTTCGAGAAGCCACAAGGCCGTCGATTGTAGGACCCAAACATCCCGTTCCGCACGCCAAAAGTTTACGGGACCCTGTGATCGTTGGGAAACCGTTATTATATTTTGCCTCAACTGAATTCGGGCCACACATTTTATAGCCAAAAACCTGTAAGGCACATATCTGAAGATATGATGTTCTTGATATAGTTATATACCGGCCATTTATGTAAGTAGAATAATCGGCATTTACGAACTGCGGATAAGTAGTATCGTAATAAAATACCTGATATTGGCCCAATGTATAGTCTGACGTATTCGTTATATAAATTCTGGATCTCAACATATTTTTGCGACAACAATCATTACTGTTCCAAAATTGAAAACCTTTTATAAAGTATTGATCCTGGAGATCTATCTGAAACCATTGTATATTCTGTCCTATTGATTTAAACACATTGCCGGCCTGTAATGAACACTGTTTCTTAGGATTTAATATATCGGCACCGCGCTGAAAACGGACCGGCAACTTGTTTGTTAGAGCCGTCCCGTTCGAAGAGTTTGTCGGTTTTCCAAAGGCTATCGAAAGTCCTGTGTCGTGATAGTCCAGTCCTGAGACGGCCGCGGCCAGTCCCCCTAAGAGATATAATAATCTTATCATATAGTATTAATAAATATAATAAAGAATGTGGTATGACACGTTCGACTCAGCCTTCTGGCTTACAATTGCGGGAATCGTCTCAGGTCTCGTAGGAGTCGCGTTAAATTCGTGTCTTAAATCCAGGTGCCGAAAGGTGAGTTTTTGTGGAACCGAATGTATAAGAGACACCGAACTCGAGGATCGTGAAGTATTGGCTCTGGGCGAAAATTCACTTCATGTTCCAAGAGTGTCAGTATAAATTAAATCGCTCATCTATTTTTGGAATTGCACAATTGCTATATCGTTTGGAAACCTTCGAGAGTGTCTCATTCACGTGTGAACGAAGCTCATTCAGACAATTCATCAGGACATTCGCATCACGTGAAACCATAAATGCCTGAAATAAATCCACCAGAACAGCCATATACATTTCAAGGACCTGTGAAATATCCGTCTTTCTCTGTCTAGACTTTTCACGTTGTTGAATTTTCTTCTTAAATTCTTCTTCGTTAGAATCTCCTATCATGAAATTGATGCGCAGGTCCCTATTATCCGCTTGCTGATTTACAATGTAGCGACCCATCATGACCCACTGACAGTGGCCGTGCGAACGGTGCGCATTTTCGATATGAACCCGAAGAAGAGGTGTGCCCGAGAAAGGTGCGAGTAAAGGCACAATGGCCCGAAAGTCCGGAAAGCCTCCACATGGAACGTCACCCGGGGCCCGAGCCAGAGTGCCCATGGCCCTCTGATACTCGTAGTAGTGAGGGTTGTGAATCACACCCTGTTCGATCCTTCCGGTCCTCCAGCTGAAAGCCGTGTGACACTGCGTGCAATACATCTGGTCGCATCCGTTAATCTTGAATATCATCGCGGCGCACTTTGGACAATTTCGAGAATCTTTTGCGAGGAGCTCAGCCGTTGCCAGACTGTCCGGATTGCACTCGTGGGGCTCGTCCTTGTTCGGGCCCTTGACTTCGTGACAGTGAGGGCAAGTCCAGTTGTCGCACATCCCACACTTCCAAGCGGAACTCAAGAAACCCCGACAGTCTCCAAAGGGGCAGGCTCGAACAAACTGACGGTTCTCCCGCTCGATGCTATTTCCACTCAATTGTATACCTAATTGACCTTCGTGCCACTCAAGGTGCTGAACATCTATCATATAGACCGATATCGTCTTTCTTTGCTCACAGACCAATTTATTTCTAAAAACCGTAGCATCAAAAACAGTCTCAAGGGAGTTCTCGCGTCGGAGCGCCGTTAGATCTTGTCCCGCAATTGCATACATTTTTTGATTTCCATTGTCAATTTTAACTTTGATTTTTTGAATATTTTCGCGCAATTTTCGAATCTGGCGAGTAATCTCTACATAGGGCTGGGTCGCTGGCATCATACTCTTTTCGCGCTCGAACAAAAGGTCCTCCCGGCGACCCTTATACGTCCTCGAAACGAATTTTTGAGTGAAATTACCGACCAAAATTTCACGGGACCAGCCTTTTCGACACGACATACAATGGGCATCTTCCGGTGTGTCCAGAAGATATTTTTCATAGCACGAAGAACAGCATTGATACGGACAATAGGGACAGACTACTTGGGAGTGGTTTGATTTATTGAACTTTTCACAGCATACTTCACACATCTATTATCTATAGTCTCTTTTGTTTTATCTGGAGGGGTCTTCTTCACCTTGATTCCGTGGCGAGTCACGATGACGTCAAGAGCCAGGTCGTCCTCGTCAGCCATATCAGCCCAGGATTTCTTCATTCTAATTACTGGGCGCCCTCTTTTTAACCGCCTTTATAACCTTCTTCACCTTCTTTGCTGTTGGCTTCGTTGGGGCTGTTCCAAAAATCTTGTCAATATTCTTCTGCAACTGATCAGAGTTCTCGTCCCACCATTGCGCATCCTTGATGACTCGGTTCAGGGCCTCTGCGGGATAGCCCGCTTCACGCATAGTCTCGAGGGTCTCTTCCGTCGGGGGCTTGTGTGGCGCGTGTTTTTTATACAGCTTGATCATAAGATCCGAATTGACTTCGACCCGAGCGATCGGCGCGACTTCATGCTTGACCGGAAGATTCTCGAACCATTCTTTGGACTTTTTAAGATAGGCCTCACTGGACTCCTTATCCATCTTGCTCGCAATGAACTCGTAGTCGATCGAGGGAGTCCACTTGGTGATGACGTGCTTAACGACTCCCGGGCCCTGGTGTATCAGGGTGGCTATCTCAGCAAACCGACCCGTCTTGCCGACCCAGATTACGGGAACGTTCGAACAGACCCCCCGCCGACAGCCACCTGAAGAGGGCTTGAACTTTTGAGCCATTTTTGACTGGATTTCACACATGGCTTTCTGATGTTCACAGGACACTTTTTTTTAGTCACATATCCTAGGTATGATGCTTTTTGTAGTTAAATTGGTTCACATCATCATAAGGTTCTTCCTGGTCGCGACCCCCTTTATCGGAACGGATTACTGGCTCTCACTTCATCTCATGGTTATACCCTTCGTTTTGCTTCATTGGCTGACCAATCAGACAGTCTGTTTCTTGACTGAAATGGAGAAGCTTCTGACACGAAAGGACGGAGACCAGACGTTTTTTGGACAGGTGTTCACACCGGTCTATAAAAACGAATCTTTTGTGGGATCTATTTTGGGACCTATCTATACTGTAAAGGACAAGGACGAAGAGAAGAGACTCGTGTGGTTTGGAATGATTATACTATTCTTCATTACATTTACAAGATTGTGTATGACTAATTTTGCCTTTGTGAAGGAGTCTTTTACTCGTCTGCGTAGCACTCTTCGATGAGCGCCGTCAGGTCCTCATCAGAGTCTGAGCCGGACTCTGACTCCTCGACCTCCGACTCGTCAGCCTCAGCCATCATCGCAGCCAGGCGCTCGGTCACAGTGGCCACCTCGAACTCGCCCACCTCTGCGAGAGGCTCGCCGTGCGACTCGCACAGATCGCACTGGTCGCCGGCCTTCTCGGTCAGCGGGTGGTTGTGGACCGGCTGAGTCACGGCCACCTTGCCGGTCGACTTGGGCTCGTCCTGAGCGAGCGACTGCTTCAGGTGGCGCTTGCAGAAGACCTCACCCTTCAGGGCGCTGAACTTGCAGGGCTCCTTCTTGGAGGTGCTTGCAGTGCAGCACTGCTTCTCAGCCTTGGCCTTGGGCGCCTTGGGCGCCTTGGGGGCTGCCTCGACACCGCCCTCGGTCACCACCGTGACCGACTTGGGCTCGCGCTTCTTATACTTGCGCGGAACCTTGATCGCAGTCGAGGCCGTCTCGATATACTTGGCCTGAAGTTCCTCGAACGGAAGGTTATACTCGGTCGAGATGCGAACCAGGAACTGGCGATCGCGCTCGGCAACCAGGGCGTTCACAGCGTCAGCGAAGGTAGTGGAGGCCATCTTTTTTGCTTGGTGAATGAAGGGTGCTCTTCCTTAACTTGACTTGGGCAACACACGAAAGTTGATTTGACTTTCGGGTGAGGCTCGTGCTTTTTTGGGTGGTTTGAAGATTGGAGGGCTCGGGTGGGACTCGCGCTTTTTTTGGGGTGGTTTGAAGATTGGAGTTGGAAAATTTGGCAATCTCAAGACATCTTTTTTAAGACTCGGTTGACTGAGCGCGCGTGTGTGCGGGCCCCTTTGAGGTTCCCCAAAACAATATTTTCAAGTAATGGCGCCGACACTCGTCGAGCCTCGCGTAAAGTCTTGTTCGATTTCGAAACTCGCAAAAGTTCGAGAAGGCGCTCCGCGTTCTTGTGCCCCTTCTCGTGCGATTCCCCTGTTAGCGGATTTCTCTTTGAAATTATACCCTTGTGAAGAAATGACCCAGATAATAAAGCCATGGAATCTATCAGTTGGTATTTTAGTTTCTGAATTGGTATACCAATTTTATTTGAAAATGGAATAGACAACATCGTCCGTGAAGACTTGGGGTATAACGCGAGGGCCACGTCGACCATATCGGTCACCTCGTCCTTTCCGGTCACTATCTGATAGGTGCTAACCTGATAGACTTTTCGGCCGGTCCCAGGGACTTGCAGACGGGGCTCATCGTATTTCGTGTGCCTATACTTTGTAATTTTTAGGCGTGCATTTATACCTTCATATTCCCTGTTCAGATATTTTACGAATCCGACCAGGTGATCAGTCATTATTTTTTGAGAAAAATTGACATAGCCCTGGACCTCTGCATCAGATTTTAGAGGAGCCGGAACTGCAAAAGTAAAATCAAAGTCCGAAGTTCTTCTAATTTTAGGAGTTAAATAGACTCCCTTTTCTTGAAGAAAAAGTCGGACGGCCATTCCTCCCGTGCAAAACACCGTCAGCTTTGGCCCGTAAGATTTTACGAGCCGGGTCGTGCCCTTGCAATAATTCATAAACAGTCTCGGCAATGCCCACTTGAACGAGTGTCGAGAGACGACCGGGTCCTTGTTTGTCTTTTCGATACTTCTGTAAGCATCGACCAACATAATTTCAGAATGAAATACACCATCATGAAATATCGAATGTTTACGAGAAGAGTAATATCCATCATAACCGGCCGGAATCAAGAATTCTCGGGCCAGGTTTCCAAAGACGACTCGGTTGACATCCTTGTAACTGAGGCGCTGGCCCCTCCGGGTGTCGCTCGATCTGGGAAGCTTCCCGGCTCCCTTGTTTCCGAGGAGGAGCTTCACGGCCGCGACCTGCTCCCCTATGGTCACTCCGGTTCCGATAATTGTTCGCAAAAGACTGCCCGTATCTTTCGAAACATATGGCATCACCTTTTCTATATTAGAATGCGTCAGGTCGAAGAGGCGCAGAGTTTTTTTAGCCTTGAAATGGCACAGATTTCCGTAGGACCCAGCGGTCCGCGCGCTTTCGGTCAGGTAGAAGAGGCGCGTGTCCCGTAATATAATTTTGCACGACATATTCTCGAGACCCTTGTATAATATTTTGCCCGGAGGCAAAATAGTCTCTGAAAAAGTCATTCCTACTATGGTCCTCGAAAATATTTCGCGCCTGATTGTAATGGCGAACAGATACGTTGGGGCCCTTATGAATTCTCGGGAGCAGGCCCACATCTTCCATCTTCGGACAGAGTCCTACGCTCATCACAAGGCCCTAGAAAAGTATTACGAGGGCATCGTCCCGCTGCTCGACTCATGGGCCGAGGCATATATGGGTAAATATGGTCGCCTCAAGAAGATTAGCACGAACAAGAGATTTCTTCAGGATCCGAAAAAGGCCCGCCCGTATTTCAAGAGCCTTTTGGCTCGGATTCGTCTCATGAAATTGCCAAAGGGGGACTCGTATCTGAGGAGCATCCAGGACGACATCACATCCCTGATCCGCGCGACACTCTATATGATGACCCTTAAATAAAGTATGAAAACTATAATCCATCATGGTCCTCGTTGACACTTTTCTATTTTATAATGAAATTGATATTCTGGAACTTCGTCTTGGTCTCCTCGACGAATATGTGGATCGGTTCGTATTGGTCGAGGCAGAATTCACCTTCATGGGAAGTCCCAAGGAACTATTTTATGACAAAAATAGAGAAAGGTTTCAGAGGTGGAATCACAAAATTGAACATGTAATTATTCGTGCAGGTGAGGCTCCCGACACGACCGACCCATGGGTCCGTGAAAACTTTCAGAGAGATCAAGTCGTCCGGGGCCTCGAAGGACTTCCTATGGACGCGACCATTATGCTAAGTGACGTGGATGAGATACCGGACCTTTCAAAAATTAAATTTAGTCACAAAATTATGGCGGTCCATATGTGGATGTATGAATATTCTTTTGAATATATGTTCACTGAGGAACCATGGATAGGCACGGTCATCACGAACTGTCAACTGTTCAAGAGGGCCGGGCCGACATATTTTAGAAATAATAGATGGCGCTTTCCGGTTGTAGGATTTTCAGGATGGCACCTAAGTAGCTTTGGGGATGCTTCTCATGTGATGAATAAGATACGGACCTATTCGCACGCTCGGGATGATAAACACGTAGAGGCATCGGTCGAAAATTTCGAAAAATGGATCGAAAATGGAATACATTCTGACGGTCAGACGCGGCTGGTCAAGAGGATTCCCGAGGCGTCTCTACCAGGACCTGTCGAAGTTCTTCGCGGACTAAATCTCTGGAAGTCCCCATGAATTTTGATTTAAAATTCAAAAGTTTCTTAATCTCGTCAATGTCAAGACACCTGAAGAACCTTCTTTTTTGTTTCATATTTTGAAATTGCCCATCTTGTTCATCAATAATTCCTTGGCAAACCGGCCAGGTTACCTCACGGAGCTCGGATAATTCAGCCTCCAAATTATCCAAGCGTTCGAGAACATGGCGGTTGTGTGGGTCCATTAGAGTCTAAAGATTCCGTAACCTTAAGTGGGCTTGTAGTTTATGCATAGGACCGCTCCAAGGGCAAGTAAAAATCCGAGCCACTGAATCCAGTGTTCCGGTTTCTCTCCAAAAATGAAATAAGCCGTGATGGCGCCACCTATGAGGATCATAGCCTCCCACATTACACAGGTCCATAACATAGTGGAACAACTCAGACACCGTATCAAGAAGAATACAACCAGGCAATAGGCCAATATGCCCAGCAAAAGGTTGTGGACACGGCCTTCACCCGAAAACCACTTGAGATGTGTATTTCCGAACAATTCTGCAAATGTCATCAAAAGCACATTCAGAATAGTCATACCTAATTAAAACAATGAAAAATATTTGAGTGAAGATATGCTGGCCTGGCTTGTCTCGTGGATCTCAATGGTCTTCGTGAGGATGCCGATCCCACGCAAGACCAGGGAATTATTGATTAATATAGTATTGAAATTGTCAAGACCGGTCATGGTTACGGGTGGTTCGGGCCTTATCGGGCAGGCTCTCAAGGAGCTTCGGCCGGACTGGATTTATGTAGATTCTAAAATGTTTGGATCTTTGACCAAAATTGAAAATGTCCAGAAGATGTTTGACCGGTGCGACCCGTGTCGGGTGGTCCATCTGGCCTCGAATAATGGAGGGATCCTCAAAAACCCTATGAAAATGTTTGAAGATAATCTTCTCATGGATGCAAACATTCTCGGGGAGGCGGCCCGACGAAATACCCCTCGGGTGATAAACATACTCTCGACTGTCCTTCAAACGTATAAGCACCCTTCGAACGAAGCCTTCTCACATGGAAAACAAATTTCTGAATTTTATTCTAAAATTATAAACAAAAATACAAAGACCAGAGTGACTTGCCTTTACCCTCCAAACATTTATGGTCCGTGTGATAATTTTTCACTATCGGATGGACCCGTCATACCCGCCTTGATTCACAGGGCCCACTTGGCGAACAGGGACGGAAAGGCTCTCGAAGTTCTTGGGTCCGGAAAGGCCCGCCGGCAGTTTATGCACGCAAAAGACTTTGCCAGAATTATAGTATGGGCCGTGGAGCACCCGAGAAAGCTGCCCCCCAATATAACCTGCTGCGAGAAGGCCGAGTATAGCATAGAGTATGTCGCCAGTCTGATAGCCAAGGAATATGGTATCGAAATAGAATACGCCCCTGGGCCCGATGGGCAAGATGAGCGCTGGGCCAACCCGAGCCCTATAAATTTTCCAAAACCCGAATTTACTATAGAAACTGGAATAGTAGATACGGTGAATTGGTTTAAAAGGATGAACCCATATTAAATTATGTGGCTATTCATCGGTCCGACCGATCTCTCTGGGATAGGTCAGGTCACCAAGCGATATGCCGAGCTCATGGGGGCTGAATATGTAATTTATGGTCAAAAATGCAAGGAACCACATTACGAAAAGGGTTTCGCCTTTATTTTACCGATCGATCAAGACTTCAATTATCCGTGTGACGCGATGCACTATATGACGGTCTGTGAGACTCGGCCCGTAAACAAAATTTATGGACATCTCGAAAAGTATAAAAGAATTTTTTGCCCTTCTGAATTTTGTGTTAAAATTCTATCCGAGCAATTTCCAAATATTGAATGGAAATTGCTCCGTCACTGGTCACCCGAGGTGCCTCACAAGGCTCCGATGGACCACGTGCCCTATACTTTTTATACTATAGGGAATATCGTTGATCCTCGAAAGAATATAAGAGGTCTCATAGACGCCTTTAGGGAATGCAATTTTGGAGGGGCCGCTCGTCTGGTCCTCAAGGCGACGTGTCTGAGCGATATCCAAGTGAACTCACCCGGAGTAGTCGTCATAAACGGACTGTTGACCAATGAGGCTCTTGAGAGAATCCACGCCTCATGTCACTGTTATGTCAATTGCTCGCACTCCGAGGGCGTCGGAATGGGGGCCGTTGAAGCGGCGATGAGATCAAAGCCCGTCATTATATCGGACTATGGGGGTCTCCGGGAGTATGTTCAGACACCTTGGGTAGTCCGTTGCACTGAAGGACCCATTGGTTTTGATGACTTCTTGTATACAAAGGATTTTTTGTGGGGTCACCCATCACAGACCGACCTTGTGGCGCACCTGAAGGATTGTTTCTCAAGGCGCATAAAATTCTGGGACCATTCTTATACTAAGAATATAATGAACCAGGTCAAGACTCAGATGACATCGCTTTGATAGCGTTGGCCAGTGAAGAAAGAGTCTTGGCCAGTTCAACCTTTGTCAGAGACTTCTGAGCATTTACGAGATGCTTATAAGTATTTGTCATATTGGCGTTGCGCGCCTGGAGAGTCGCGGTCGCGAGCTGATTGGAGGTTTTGGCGATATTTCCCGCGGCCGCATTAATGAGACGGGTCTGATTATTTCCCACGGTGGTCTGGGCGGCCATTATCTGCGAGTTTGCTTTCGTGATGCCGTTTACGGCCGCGAGCGCATTTCTCTCCATATATAATTCGACTACATTATAATTTATCAATCCAGTAATGGGATCCAAAGACCACCAGACCGATCACGATAGATGATGAAATACCGAATCCATTCTGTGTATTTAGATAAAGAACGACATCATCGACGACCTGTATTCCTGTGGGGCCTTTAATTACGCGCGGGACGAGCCAGACGAGGAGAAAGTTCACTATTATAGCGGTCCATATATATCTTGCGTCCATTACACTCTATCAACATTTTTCGACGGCGTGCTTCTTGCAGAAGAGCCCGCAGGTCGCCTTGAATCCGCAGCGCCTTCCCTCTAGGGTTGTTGCCTTGCATCGGTCCGCGTCCGTCAGAGTCGCACGGACCTTTTTTGGGGCGACCACCTGTTCCTGTGGTTTCGGGACCTCCTTCGTGAGGAGGGTCTTGTGGCGAGCCCCCTGGAGCGCCAGGGCGCGTTCTCTTGACAGAAGCATTGTGTCGGCCATTTTTTCAGGCTCTGGATGTCCTGACTTGAACGCGGCCTCGAACATCCTCTGCCATATCGGGCCCCCCTTTCCCTCTGGAGACTGGAGTGGCGGTCGAACTGCACGAGGAGCCGGTGGGGGTCGAACCCGCGAGGCCCCGTCCGAAACCTTGTCGCACGTCTGATAGTTTGTTCGAACCGGGAGACCCATTTTTGGTTTTAAAATCAGGTGCCTACCAAGAATCTTGACTCTGACACGACACTTTTTTTGTTGATCCACAGTAGGATGAATGGGGCCATTCAGACACGTGGAACCTGTTGGTTCTTTTCGATCATAAATGGCTTCTTGCTATCATCGGACGGACAAAAGATACTTTTTGATCATTTAAAGAAATTTTACAAGGGGCTAACACCTGAAGAGAAGCTCTATTTTGATGATGGAATAGACGCGCCCTGTCCCCTGAAGGGTAATCTTATAAAGACCAAAAGGATTTACTTCTGGAAATTTCTGGATCAATATTTATGTTATCAGACGGGGCCCAGGAGCATATCGGTCAAGTCGGGACGTTCGGCCAATGTTCTAGGGGGCGCGAGCTTAGCCGGGAGCATAGCTCGTGAGCACAAGGGTGGAGAGGGTGCCTTTTCGGATGAAGAACTCCCAAAAATTCTCAGACACCTCGGTATAACAGATTACTTGATCGCAAGTTCATATGGGTTATTACCCCCTGATCAGTCTCGCAAGATGCCCCATTTCGTAGTTTGTCGCTCGAAAAATTCAAGAGTCGATACAATGATGCGAGTTCCAATGTTCCGAAAAGATACTTATAAAAAAATGTGCTGCTCTATAGCCATAGGAAACTCACGTGCCACGGCACTTCATGCGTGGCACGCCATAACCGGATATATAAGTGACGGAAAGGGTTTTCTTTTTGATTCAAATCAAACAAAGCATTTTCCTTGCGACTGGTGGAATTTTGATGATCTTTCTCGGGTTGTGAAAACGGAAGTTGCAAATTTATATAGTCATTTCAGAAACGGTCAAATCACACATATATCATATAGTTTTGTAATTTTTTCCCGAAATTCATATGTTAAAGATATTCGGCCGGCATGTCTGCTAAAATATAAAAAGGTGTTGACCCCGCATTACTTTAATTCGAACATAAATAATAATAACTATTTGGAAAAACTAGAAAAGGGTAACTATGGGAATATGACCGGAGTTCAAATGGCCGCACTTGCGAAAAAATGGGGAGAGCATCGAGCCAAGCCCGTCATAGACAAAAACGCGTTCAATTCTATTTTAGAATCTGCAAAAAATAAGGATAGCGCCATGATTATGGTTGCAAATCTGGTGCGTTCTGGATATCGCAAAAATAGCCAAGCCTATGAACATTTCATAAATAATTTACCATTTAAAGAGGTTCGTAAGAAAATCGAAAGCCCGGCTCAAATGAATTTCAACATGGCCCGGAAAAAGCTCGAAGAGAAGATATCTCCCTATGGCCGTAAAAAGGTGTATAAGGAAATATTCAAGAACTTTACTCCAGCTCAAAGAAAGATTCTGGCGCATTATCGCAACTTTGGAGTCTGGCCAGAGAATAAGAGCCCTGTTAACAGTCCAGGGACAACAAGAAGAAAGATGGTTCAATCAAATTTTGCAAATTACTGGTCAAAACTAAATGGGAACAACCGACAGACCGTCCGGAACTATATCGCGTCTGTCCAGAACAAAATAGTAAATGCCAAAAAGAATCTAAATGCGTTAAAGACTGATATAGGCCGCAAGGCGTGGCTAAAGGCCAAGGTTCACAATTTCACTCCGGCCGAGCACTCTGAACTTCGTAAACACGCAAAAAACTTGCTCGAGGCGAACCGAGCGAGAAGGGCAGCCAAAAAAAAACCGGCCTAATTTAATGGAGGTATTCACGGACGGGGCCTGTTCGGACAACGGGACGAGGAGAGCCAAGGGGGCCTGGGCCTTTGTATTTCCTAAAAGAATGGACTTGAACCGTCAGGGACTTTTAGAAGGTCCGGTCCAGACAAATAACAGGGCTGAGTTCACGGCGGCCCTCAAGGCACTCGAAGCATTCGACGGACCCATCCATATTCACACGGATAGCAATCTTCTTTTAAAAATAGCAACCGGTCAATGGAAACCGACCGCCAACCTCGACTTGGTCCAAAAGATTGCAGAACTTTCGAAAAATCGTTCAGTGACATGGACTCACGTGAGGGCCCACACGAAACGGACCGACCACGCGTCCCGGATGAATGAAGAGGCTGACAGACTGGCCACCGGAGAGCTTAAAAAATAGGATCCTATTTTAGTTAGAAATGCAAATCTTCGTCAAGACCCTGACTGGCAAGACCATCACGCTCGAGGTTGAGTCCTCTGACACCATCGACAATGTAAAGGCCAAGGTTCAGGACAAGGAGGGTATTCCACCCGACCAACAGCGCCTCATTTTTGCCGGAAAGCAGCTCGAGGACGGCCGGACTCTCGCAGATTACAACATTCAGAAAGAGTCCACGATCCACCTGGTCCTCCGTCTGCGCGGCGGGTCCTCCGTCTATATGTTGACATTCTTTGGATGGAAGGGGCCACTCTCTTTTCAGGTATACACGACTGAGGCTCTCGCCGAGGCTGAAAAGCAGAGGATCATAGCTGAGAATCCTGGATTGCCCAACCACTATTTCGGAATTGTTGCATGTGAGCTCGATCAGGAACTTAAATTAAAGTAAAAAGGCTCTGAATAATTATGGGCCCACAGACTCCCCAAGAGCAAGTCTTCTGGAAGCTGGCCATCGTTCGAATGTGCCGCGAAGAAACAGAGGATCCCGAAATTAAAACGCAATGTAATCTCATTGAACAAAGTTGCATTTATAAAATTAAATTTATGGAATTAAATACAATTCAAAAACAATTTTATGAATGGAAGTGGACTCGTGAGGCGCGCTCTATAATGTTCTTAGGCCACAAGGCAATTATGGATTCGCCCTTTTTCAAGGAGCAAGGTCCTGACGTTAAAGCTTACGTGTGTTGAGCGGCATTAAAGATTATATGCGTGTAATAAATATAACATGAAAATTACCATTATTATAGATACTGAGTCGGACGAAGTCGTCGTGGAGACGCCGGTCCCTGATCTCGTTTCACCCGAGCCCGAGGCTGAGTTTGAGCCGGTTGTTGCAGAGGTCGGAACAGAGATTGATTTCGAGGCAAACACATTTAGGACCGGAGATGTATCGTCCGAATTTAACGTCCTTCGCATGGCCGAGAAGGAGGCGGACGAGGTGCGGCGCGAGGCTATTCGATATGAAATTTTAGATGTGGTAAATATTATTCAAGAACGGATCGGTAGGGAGGCCGCCATTGAATATCTTCACGGGGTGGCTCACAAAGCCATCGCCAAAGAGATTCTTGATAACCTGTAAAATTCGTGTCGTGTGATCCTCAGAGTCCCTGGAGACCACGAGTCTTGCAGACTCGAAAAAATGGCGACCTTCTACAACATCGTTCACAAGACCGACAAGACCTTCGCGCCGTTTCACGCATCCTCGCACGAGTATGCCCTCAAGCTCTTTATGACGATTCATGCCGCAAGACCTGACCTTTCGGGACAGCTGGAGATTGTTACAGTAACTCCAGATGAGCCGAAAACTTACAAGCCGGCACCCGATCGCCCCTGGAACTGCTCCGTTAGAGAATAGTGATGTGTAATAACTAAATGACGGCCCTGAACCTCTTTGCGACCCAACAGTGTCCGTTGTGCCATAAACCGATTGAAAAGCCCCATATTGAATGCATGAAGTTTTTGTATAAACAAGAACTTCATAACTGGAACGTGTTGTTCAATCAATCTCAGCTTAATCCAAAAAACTCAGTTAAACCCACGGAG
>JGI24890J29729_1000910_pt1 | contig 15527 bp, 38 predicted proteins | sample FreactcultureFD7_FD_29729 | JGI IMG/M metagenome (IMG submission 29729)
GCATGATAGTTTGTAACCTGTCCCCGCCTTGGCTTCGGCCTTGGCGGGGATTTTTTTTGTCTGGTGATTTAGTAAACCGTTTAAACAGTCTGCTGGTTAACCGCTGGTTAGAACTCGTCATAAGTCTCAAAATATGAGCCAGTGACTTTGTTGTACCCAAGCTTGGTCTCGCCGTTTGTGCCGACCCATCTGTACCGGCACTTCCACACAGCTATTTCTACGTCATTGGTCTTGGTGCGGTGAACTGTGAGACCACAATCGGCCTTCGCCCACCACGCCATCGAGCCTGAAATCGACATGCCATCAGGGCGGGGCAAATCCATGTTTGAACGGGTGAACTTGGCAGGATGGGCGATGAACCACACATGCACCCCGTACATCTTTGCGAAGGCCTGAACACGGGTCAACATGCTGCTGATGAACTCGGTTTCTGAGGTGTTCGATTTGTTGTCGATGTAATTGTATGGGTCGATCACAAGGCCTCGGATGCCCAATCGGGCAACAGCGACTGCTGCTCGCTCCAAAATGTGTTCAATGGTTGAAGGCTCGACTGTCTCGCTGTCAAGAAAGATAAAGTGGTCATTGACCCATTTAAAGGACTCTGTCCTGTCCTCCTCAGTCATGCGGTGTGTGCCCTCAAAGAACCGTCTGCCGGTCTTTAATTCCATCAGCCTTGAGATGTGAACCTCGGGCTGATTCTCGAACGAGCATACTGCGAACTTCCAATCATGGGCTTGGCCTAGGTTAACCATAAGCTGATCGATGAAGTTAGATTTGCCTGAGCTTGGGTAGCCGGTGACGATGGTCAACTGACCCTGTGCGACTGTGTAGATTTGATCCACATTCGAGTATCCCGTAGAACTTCCTTTCCCAGTACCCCTGCCCCACAGGTCGTTTAAACGCTCTTCAAACTTACTGGCCTGTGAAAGCCCTGCGACAGGGTAAGGCTCGGCCTTGGCGATGATCTCTCTGACAAGGTCTGCGCCCTTGTCTAGGAAAGCTTCGTTCAGGTCTTTGTACTCGAACTTGGCAACCCTGCACTTATCTTTGCCAATCCTTCGAGCAAGCTCCTCGGCCAAGGCTTGGCCTGCTGAGTCGGTGTCGGTGGCTATGACAACATAGGGTGCGTTCTTTAGAATCTCGTGCGCTGCCCATACGAAGGCGAACTTGCGGTCTTCTGATGCATCGACCTTGCCATCAACCACCTTCATAGGCGCACCTGAAGGCACTGAGAGGACGTTCTCGACACCGGCCTCGATTAGGGTAAGGGCATCGATCTCACCCTCGACAATGACGATGGGCTTGGATGGGTCTATGCTGTCGATGTTGAAGAAGTCTTGTGCCCCACCGCCTGATTGGGTGAAGTCTTTTGATTCAATGCTTCTGTACTTTGCTGCGACAAGCTTGCCGCTTTTGTAATACGGGAAGGCAATTGAGTCAGAGGTCTTGCCCAGTCGGGCGAAGTACTTCTCTTCTGAAAATAATTGTGCGTTGTCTGCTGTTTGTTTTGAAATGCCCCGTGTTGCGAGGAAATCATAATGCTGTTGTTGTAGCTCGTTGGTGACGATTACAGGGGTCGGTCTTGTTAAAGGGATCACGTTGTTCTCTTTTCGGTTGAAGGGTAGGAGGCCACTGGCGGCGCAATGGTGGCAATGCCATACCCATCCCTTATCGCCACGGGTGACAACGCAATCCTTTTGATTGTTCTTTTTACGCTCGTGTGAGCATTCGGGGCAGGGAATCCTACCCGTGTCACCATAGAGATGACTGATTGATTCTGCAACATTCAATTAAGCCTCCTGCGATTACTTCTTGTTAACTTTTATAGACCCGTTTGGGTTGCGACTAAACGATCTATTTGAACTAGCTGTTTTGACCCTCAGATTCTTAGTGGTACTCGTACCTCCTTTGCTTAACGGCTGTGCGTGATCGACATCATTGCCGTCACCCTTGGATACCCGCCCCGCCTTGACCATCATCGCACGAGCCTTGTTGCGCTGTGCCCTGTTCTTTATTTGGGCGGGTGTGCCCTGATAATTCTCGTACTCTTTTTTGTAATTGCGTGCCATGATCTTTCCGGTTGTTTATTTTAACCACTGGGAAAAAGGAGCTTTATCAATATCATTTGACACGCACCATTTCCGCAAAACCCTGTTCCATCTAGCCCCTAATATACTAGCCCTTTTCCTGTCCTCATAAGGGACATCAAGAACTGTGTATGCGCTATCTTTAAAACTGGACGTAACAGGCTTTGAGTCTTTTCTGTACTCCAGTATTTCTTTAACTATCTCTGAGTTGCTTTTCATAATAATCCCCACGCACCGCTTTTGAAAACTATAAAATCTTTTTACTCAGCGTTACCAAGACAACACAGCCCCATCAAGACAACACAGCTTTAACAAGTCCAAAAAGCCTTCGGCAATTAAACCTCACCCGAGTGTCGGGGCTACCAATTTCTTGGTGATGCTCTCGTTTATCTAAGCTAGTCCGAAGACTTGGGTTTTTCACAGGCTGTTTAGGCCTCTTGCCCCATTCGCTACGTTTATCTGAGTCTGTCGCATCTACATCATCAAGGGGTGGGTTATGCCCCCGCTTCACCAGTTTGTGACAGACAACAAAAAGCCCTAATAAGGAGGCTTTAGGCTTGGTTGCCACATAGAGGGATGCACAGACATCTTATCTCTAGCTTTGACGAAGCCACCTTATTAGGGCGTTCTATTCGTTTCTGTGAACTACCGATGGGTTACCAAGCCATCAGTAGTTCAGATCATAAACAGGTTTAAAAATTAATGCAAGTGCAGAGTCTCCATAAAGCAGGATTTATTCAAACACCACATCGTCACTGATCAGGAGCTAACGCTGATCACCCCGCACTTACAACCTTACACTTCGAGGGCTAACTGGTCTCCGTCATTCACAGACTCGACCTTTACGCCTGCTGTGATCTGAGAGATCAGATCATCCTGAGATGCCACTCGAACGGTGAACATGCTGTTTGCCACATGCGTTAACGCCTGCGAACGGATTGTTGCTTTTACGAGACGAACTGCGCCGTCAGGTGTGCCGACTACATAAACTCTTTGGGTTGCCATATTAAGCCTCTTAGGTGGGTGGGTGCGCCCATGACTCCTGTGAATCATCTTGATCTTCCCATCGGTAGCTAATTCCAATCGGGTCACAAACCGGTACAGTCACCACAGGCGCACGATATTGTAGCACGAACGTTCGCATGGTTAATCGTTAACAACCAAATTACCTCACCCCCCATATAGGGGGTTTGGTGAATTTTGGTTATTTGTTTTAACTGGTTTTAACTAAACCGCTATGTTTTGGTGAATTTTGGTTATACGAACGTTGCTGTATAATTATTTCACTTGGTTCAGAATTAAGCCTCCGCCCAAGTAAGACTCCTCAGGGTCGGTAAAGCCTCCAGTAATGGGGGCTTTATTTTTTGGTGACTGTGATCTCACAGCGGGGGTTCTCTTTATCAAGCCCCCAATAGATGTGCTTCTCTTTCACCTGACGATCATTCAGGTAAGCCACCCCCTGTAGCAGGTCAAGGATCAGGCTCTCATCGAGGTCAGGCCTGCGTGATGCGTAGTGGATTGTCATCTCAACGGAGACATCCCCGGTGAACGGTTCGTGTTCCCGGCCAGCCATTTGCTGTTTAAACGCATCAGCATAAGACAAAGCCTTGGCCGATTTGATCAGTCGTGACATAGAGCCGAAGCGCACAACACGCCTTGAATTACTTTTTGATGCCGGTTCCCCAAAAATAATTAACGAAAGCACTTGCATGGTTGATTTCCTTTTGCTATTATGTGTATTCCAACTGGAGGCTTAAATGAAGATTACCAACAAGTTCTTGCTCGAAATTGCTTTGTTTGTTAAATTATGAAAATCACCAACAAACACAATTAAATCACCATGAGCAAAAAATACTACACCTATATCCACATCAGAAATGATACTGGAAAGGTTTTTTATGTTGGCAAAGGAACTAATAAGAGAGCTTACTCGAAGCATGACCGCAACGATCTATGGCAAAAAATAGTAGCAAAACATGGGTACACGGTAGAGATAATTTCTGAATGGGAAACGGCAGAGGAAGCATTCCAAGATGAGATAAGACTCATTGACCGGTATAAAAATGATGGCTTGGCTGTTGCAAACTTTACATTGGGTGGTGATGGAACGACTGGCCACAAGCATTCGACAGAAACTAAAAAAAATATTTCTAATAAATTAAAGTTATTTTTTTCTAATGAAGAAAACGCAAAACGCATGGCTGATATTAGGAAGTCACAGTGGACTGATGAAGCAAGAAAAAAGGCCTCAGAGTCCCGCAAAAAAATATGGGCTGATCAATCTTATATAGAAAAACAGAAGATTTCCCGCAAAGAAGCTTACTCAACAGAGGAAATGAGAAAGCTGCAATCAGACAGGAACAGGTCTTATAGAGAAAGCATCGCAGGAAGGGAGGCTATGTCAAAAAGAATAAAAACATATTGGGCATCCCCTGAGTCGCAAACCGAAGAAGCAAGGCGCAAGAGGTCTGAAAGTATCAAAAAAGGTTGGATCACAAAAAGGAAATTAAAAAATGTTGATAACTAATAAGTTTTTGCTACCCGACACCCTAGTCGAGGCCGTTAAGATCGATGGCTATAGCCGTGGGCAGTCTGACTACTCAGTCACAGAGATCATGTCACCGCCCCGCATACAGCGTCTGCGTCAAGCACACTACCATGAGATGGAGCAAGATGTCACTGACAAGCTTTGGGCTGTCATGGGCACTGCCATCCATAAGATCATGGAAGACACCAACGTCAAGGATCATGTCAAAGAAGAGCGTATCTTCGTTGAGGTGGACGGCGTTGTTCTGTCGGGTGCGGTTGACCTACAGACAGACGGTGACAATGGCGTTGACATCACCGACTATAAATTCACCAGTGCTTGGGCACTACGCCAAGACAAGATTGATTGGGTTCAGCAGCTAAACATCTACGCTTGGCTGATCAATAAATCAACCGGCAAGAAGATCAACAAGTTAATGATCTGCGCCATCATCCGTGATTGGGCACGGCGTGAGGCCATGACCAACCCCAACTACCCTCAGGGGCAGGCACAGATGGTTGAGATTCCCCTGCTGCCCTTTAGCGAGACCGAAGCCTTTGTGCGTAATCGGATCGAGCTTCACCGCATGGCTAAGGTTAGCTCTGACTTCAACGAAGAGCTTCCTGAATGTACTGACGAGGATCGTTGGATGCGTGAGACCAAGTACGCCGTCTTCAAAGAGGGTGGCAAACGGGCGATCAGCGGCGGCATCTTTGATTCTGAGGTCGAGGCACAGGAGTTAGTCAAGGCCACACCCAAGACATACATTCAAATCCGCAAGGGTGAGTCGGTACGCTGCACAGGAAACTACTGCGGTGTTAACCAGTGGTGTTCACAGTTTAAACGTCAACAGGAGACCGAAAGTGAGTCTTGATTCTTTGTTCACAGAGGGTGCGATCATCCCCCTCAGAGATAGGTTAGCGATGGTGATCATCAACGGAATAATTTCAGGTGACTGGAATTTCCCAACAAGTTTCAACGGCAAGGAGGGTGTGGAGGCTTGGGATGAGCAGGCCGCAACAAGGGCATATCAAATCGCTGATGCGATGTTACGACAAAGAGAGGCTTAATGATGGAAATGACTGTAAGCGAAGCGGTAAAAAAGATTGATGAGTTCCTCAAAGAAAGCTTTGACGGGGATACATCTTTGCAATTGATTGCGTCTGCACTGGGCGTTATCTCGATTGCAATGGCAATCACTGATGGGGCTGACAAAGAAGGCTACTTGGCTTCTGCGGCAGAGGCTTGGGATGATATCAGCAAACAATTTGAGGAGAGTGACGATGGACTTTGATAAAACTGGGGACAGCATCCTTGCGATTGCCAAAGATATTTCTTTCATGATGCAGGGAGAGATGGAAAAGCTTTCGGTGAAGAACGGCTCACCCGAAGGGACTATTGACGGCATCACTGCATCAAAGGTTGTTGCAGCCCTGACCTTCGTGGCAGCGCACATGGCAATGGAGCTTGGCTCAGGAAAGGCTCAGTACTTTGGCCTGCTTGGCAACACATGGGACTTTATCGAAAAGCAGAAAGAGTTGATGAACAACTCTGATGCCGAAAAAGAAGCCGAAGAATTAATCAACAAAGTAAAGGGAATGGTATGACTGTTTACAAAAAACTACAGCAGGCTCGCACAGACTTCCTGTCTGCCGACATCAAGAAGTCAGGCAAGAACAAGTTCGCAGGCTACGAATACTTCGAGTTGGGTGACTTCGTCCCATCGATCAATCAAATCTTCAACAAGATTGGTCTGTGCGGTGTCGTTCGCTTCACAACCGAGCAGGCCACACTGACCGTCTATGACACAGAAGATGGCACATCGATTGAATTTATCAGCCCGATGGTCTTTGCCAATAACCCAAAGGGTCAGGCCATTCAGGATTTGGGTTCTACACACACCTACATGCGCCGTTATTTATGGCTCCTCGCCGCTGATATCGTGGAGCATGACTCAGTGGACACCCTAGCCCCTGCGGAAGCTCCAAAGCCCGTTAAAGCAGCCTCAAAGCCTGTCGAGACTAAGGCCGAGACCAAGGCCGAGCCAACGACAGACCATGAGTTGTTTGTGAACAAGCTGATCGAGTGGGCTGCTGTTCAGGACAAAGAGTCGGAACTGGTCGGCGCATGGAAGGCTAACCAAACACAGATCGATGTGATCAAGAAAGCAAACCCAGTGCTGTTCGCTCATCTGCGTGATTGTTTCACAGAGTTAAAAGCTAAATTTCAACCCAAGGAGTAAAGCATGGCCTACGACAAACCATTTGAACCCCGCCCGAATACGGGCACACTGTTCGCCAACAAAACGAAGCAGAAAGAAAACTCTCCCGACTACAGCGGCGAGTTGTTAATTGACGTTCGTTCGTTGGTGGCCGAAGGCGGTATCGCCAAGGTTCGTATCGCAGGGTGGAAGAAGCCGATGAAGTCAGGCGGCACGTTCCTATCCCTTTCCCTGAGCAACCCTCAGGCCGCAGCAGCCCCATCATTTGCAGCCCCATCGTCAAGCCTTGACGATTTGGATTCCGACGTTCCCTTCTAGGAGTTTAAACATGGTTACCAAGAAAACAGTTAAGAAGACCACATCAAAGAAACCCGTACTCACGGTGGAAGCAAAGCTTGAGAAGGCCGAGAAAAGCCTTGAGATGGCAGTCGTTGGGCTTCACATGGCGAAGGCTTCTATGGAGCTTATGTCACAAAAATATGACGAGCTTTTTGAAGCGTATAAAAACGCCGTGGATCACATTAAAAAGCTTGAGCGTAAGCTAAAGAAGGAAAAGTGATGGACGCTCTTCAATTCGAGGCTATTAAGGTCGCTCTCAAACAGGATCGTACCGGCTTTGTCTTGACGTTAAACATCCACCCTGACGAAATCCCTGAGCAGATGATGAGGGATTATGTCGGGGCACGGTATGCGGTAGCGTTGGTGCGTATTCAGGATGATGAGTCCCCTACGCCCTACGAGACCCTTGTCAAGAAAGCAGGCATCTTGTGCCGCACGAGAGAGTTTCAGGTTTGGTTGGTCGAGACCGGTGCGGCAACAGAGAAGTCTGAGGAGGCAGCTATCGAGGCCATGTACGAACTGTGCAGCATCACATCACGCACAGAACTGAATGGCAACGCAGCGGCTAAAGAGTTATTCAATAACATGGTGGCTGATTATGAGCAGTGGAAAAGCAGTGACCCGTTCTAAAAAGAAGGCGGTAATGATCTATCTTGATCCTGTCGAAGCTGCGGTCTTGACTGACTATGCTGCTGAGGAGGGCATGTCGGCCTCAGGCATCGTCAGGGAGGGCTTACAGCTACGAATGAGGGATAAGCGTGACCCGTACATCACCGGATTCAATGAGGGCCTAGCCGTTGCCATTGAGGTCGTTCAGACCTCGAAGGGTGGGCAGATGATGTTTCCTTCAGGTAAGTCATTCGCACAGATCGTGTGCGATGACATCGAGAAGAAGACCAAGCGGAGAAGGCCATGAACGATGAAGACCTGAGGGACTTGTTTGCAGGGTTGGCGTTGCAAGGCTTGTTGTCTAGGGGGGATGTTTTCCCCATCGCCGACTACGCCGAAGCCTCGTACAACTATGCTGACGCAATGATTGAGGCTAAGTACGCAAAGAAAGAAGTCCCTGAGGGTATTGTAAGTGTAGTTAAGAAACGTAAATCTAAAACTGAGGCTTAAAAATGAACACACAGAAAGAAATTGCAATTGACCGTGCCCTGACTTTACTGAAGGCTGTCGGGTACGAATACGCCGTCAAGTTCCCTGACGGTACTCTGATCACGAACGGCCTTGAGGTTGTTGAAAAGCGTAAGCGCAAGGTCAGGAAGGAGATGAACAAACCAATGGGCACTTATACCAAGCTCTTGCGTGATCATGGCTTTGAGGCGATGGAGATTGGTGACGAGATATTCTTTGCCAAAGAGTTCTTTGAGAAGAATGACTTGGAAGTCAGGTCAATGCAGAGTAGCTGCACTGTACTGGCATCTAAGATTTTTGGCAGTGGCGTGATCAAGGCTACCGTGCCTAGAGAAGGTGAACGCAAGGGTGGTCTTGAGATTTTCAGGGGCGTGGGTAGTCTTGAGATTGGGGAAGAATAATGGAAGCCAAACTCACAGAGACCAACTCAGCATTTAAGTACGCCGCCGGTAGCGATTGTCAGGCGCTGTGGAGACAACGCTGCAACTGGATTCCACCTACTGAGTACAGGAATGACTACCTGTTTAAACACAACAGGGAAGCACGGGGTCAGGAAAACTTGTCGTAGCTTGGAGGCTTGCATGAAAGAACCATTTGAAATTTGGTGGGAAGAAAATATGGGAGGGTTCGGCGTTAGCACCGAGCTAAAGAACCTTCTTTCCAAGGCCTTTACAGGAGGCATGGAAGCCTCCTCAGGCATGAAGAGTGTGCCGATCAGAAAGATGTCTTTGCCTGCACTAGAGCGTCACATTGCGATGGCGGGTCTTGATACACACAAGGTCGGCGAACCTGAGATTATTGCTGTTTGGCCTATGCCACCCTCTATGGCTGTGGATGAAGCTCTTCGCCATATACCGCCGCCAGTAGAAAAGCCTAAATCGTTTATGGGTGACATTCGTTGGGGTGATCCTGTGCCTATTGTGCCGTCTACAACGACTTACGACCCATCTTCCGATACTTGGAAGATTCGCACTGGTGCTGCCTATTATGTTGGTGGTGGCGGTGGTGGGGGCGGTGGATTAGGCGTTGGATTAGGCGGAGGTGTCCTAACCACCAGTACCGTTGGTGCTGAGGTGTGGCACACGGCAGAAACGTACGCCGATATGTCACGAGAAGAGCGTGAGCGGGAGATGGCGGTGATTGCCGATAGGCTCAAGAAAAAAATTGACGAAAGCGTTCTTGATAAGGTTCGTGGGTCAGTCGGCATGACAACCGGCGGCATGACAACTGGCCTAATACCACCAAAGCATCTTTATGATCACATGGACTTTGTTGCATCGATGTCTCACCCTAAAAAGATTTTGACTGACGAGCAACGAAAGACTCTTGCCATGAAAAAGAAAGAGATGTCTGATCACATTAACAAGTTGGCCAAAAAACATAAGGCAAGAAAATGAAATTCAGAAAAAAACCTGTAATCATTGAAGCAACGCAATGGTTCGAGATAGGCGATCATCCTGCTGTTGTTGACGCATGGAAAAATGCTGATGGAATTATTATCCCCTCATCATCATTGCGCCCTGCCTCGAATGTTTACAGCTTTTATAGGGTTTATGCAATCGAAACACTTGAGGGTTGGCATCAGGTATCAATTGGCGATTGGATTATCACCGGCGTACAGGGTGAGCATTACCCCTGCAAGCATGACATTTTTGCGTTGACTTACGAAGAGGTTAAGGATGAATGATTCACCATTCGAGCAATGGCGTTTGGCAAAAATGCAAGGCATGGCAGCAAGTCGTGAAATTATGGAGTTGCTTGCTTTGGCATTTGAAGGTGGTCGTGTGGCAGAGCGTGAAGCTTGTGCGAAGTTGCTTGATGACTTTACTAAAATTGAAATGGTTCCCGTAAAGGATACATGGCGCATGGGTGTAATGGCTGCGGCTAACGCCGTGAGGGATAAAAAATGAACAAATTTATTTTGTTGTGCGTCTTATTGGCAATCACAGGCTGTACGCCTAGTGCGAGTCAATTAGATTTTCCTGTCCTGCCTGATGGTTTAAAAGACTGTAAGTTTTTTTATATTAGAGATGGTAGCGGCTCTAGCATTACAGTTGCACGATGCCCCAATAGCACAACTTCTGTTGTGAGCGGCGGCAAACACAAACGTACATCAATTACGGCTGAGGGTGATAAATGAACGAGCGTGATAAAGAGTTTCGAGAATGGTACGACAACAGGCTTGGCACAAAGTCTGAGTCGTTTGCCTATGACGTATGGTGTGCGGCTTGGGAGAAGGCTGTGATAGTTGCAGACAAAGCTCAGACCGATGCCATGATTGAGAGGAAAGTCAATGCTCGAACTTAGCCTGTACGTTCTGTATTGTTTTCTGTTGATCCTCTTAAAATGGTGGTTTAACGGGAATCAATATGACAAACAAGCACAACGGTTGGAAATCAGACTATGCAACATCGTCAAAGAAAGAAGGAGCAGGCAAAGTGACTAAGCCGTTTAAACCGTTTGTGATGTTAAGAATCATACAACGCCGATCAATAATAGAAGATGCGCCCAGTGTTATCAGCGCACCAAAGAAAGAGGCTAGGTGATGCCGTTTGAAAAAGAAAAAGCCGCTCAATATTTTATAGTTGGTTGGGTAAAAAATTGGACTATACAAACCTACTTGTCTGCTGTTGGTTTGCGTGATTCAGACTATTCAAAAATTCATGACTTGTACCCTTGGATGCCCGATGATCAAAATAAACATTATTACTTTAAAACTGACATCAGGGCTTGGTGCGCTCTTGCTATGAACTCAATTAACAACAAGCTGTGGGACACCGATGACAACAACAAACGATTGGCACTAGCAAAGCATATAGAGCGTTGGGATTCTACGGGGGTTAAGCCATCGACAAGACATGTCAAAGATGCAAGAGAACATACACAAGACATGCGTAAAACTAGGCAAGCAGGACTGACGCACAAAGTGTCTATGGAAACGATGCGTAGAGGCGGTGGGCATCATTGGAATGTTGTGAAATGACCAAGCCATTTAGCCAAGAACTGTTTGACCATAATGACAAGAAAGGTTGTGAGGCCGTAAAGGCTTTTGTGCGTAATGAATGGGATGCCGAGGCTCATGACTTCTTTGAGTACGACATTGATCTGATTGTTAAACGTGACAACAGGTGGGTAGGTTTTATTGAGGTTGAGGTTCGCCACTGGCTGACTTCGGAGTGCCCTCATAAGACCATCCACATCGCAGCACGAAAGAAGAAGCTTTTGGAGAATGAAATGCCAACAGTCATGTTTGTAGTGTCATCTTCTTACGAGCATGGTTATTACTGTACTGCTGAAGATGTTTTGGGTTCGCCGTTGGTCGAGGTAAATAATAAGTATGTTGAGGGCGGTGAATATTTTTACGATGTACCACTTGAGAAGTTTGTTTTAGTTAATCTTTAACCCTGAGGAAATTATGGCTATCGTAAGCGGCATGAATATAACGTCAATTTTATCTAGCGCAATACACTCAACAGTCAAAGACGCAATCAGGCAAAAGTTTATTGAGCTGATTGTCAAAGACATTGAGCCAATTCTTACAGAGTACACAAACCAAATTGTCACAAACATCTGCGAATTAAAAGACCCGTATTCGATGGATGGGTTGAAGATTAACGTGACGTTTAAACTTCCGGAGATGAAATGAAATTGCACCCAATCAAAGAATACTTAGACAATCTTGCTTCTTCCGAATTGTTCCGTGTTGTTCCTGAAACACATGAGTATATTGTGCGAAGGGAACATGCCGACATCGCTTTAAGCGCCCTTCAATGGTTTGTTCAGTCATTGCAAAACAAGTTTGATGTTTATGAGCGTGTTGAATTTCAGGTTGTAGATAGGGTTAGGGATTTTAAGCCTGACCCTGATGATGAGTTTGTTCGTATCCGTGGGCGGTATGCGTTTAGTGAAGTTACAGCCGCAGGCGGTAAGGGCAAGAAGATTAAGATCGACAGCAGTTTTTACGAAGTGCCATACGGTGGTGAATGTATTGATTTAAATGGTCGCTACACGCTGTTAGAGCTTGAGGCCATTATTGAAAAAGCAAGAGATCGAGGGGCATTGAAATGAAAGAACATCGTGAACTGCAAACATTAATTGATCAGCTTGAGAGTCATGTCACGGCACAGGCCGCAGAGATTGATCGGTTACGGATAGATGCCGAGCGGTATCGTTGGTTGAATAAATACACATCACAACTTTTTATGGTGACCGAGCAGCAAATGAACGCTGAGGTTGATCGGGCTATGACAGGGGGTGTGAAATGAATCATGATCAATTCGCATACTGGCTGCAAGGCTTTGTTGAAATGAACGGTGGCAAAGAGCCTACCAAAGCGCAGTGGAAAATGATTAAAGACCATTTGCAACTGTGCTTTGTGAAGGGCGGCACAATGATCCCGCAGGGGCAGTATCGCTACCCTGAAAATATGCGGCAATGGCTTACCCCTATTGTGAGTCAGGGCGGCGGATTGGGTGGTGATGCGGATAAATACGCCCAATACGCTGTTGGCGGGGCGGGTGCGCCTTTTGAAAACGGCAGGTATTTGACCAACGCAGAGATAGATCAACGCAAGCCCAAAGGTGGCGGGGGAGGATGTTGAGATGCTGTATTACATCGAGCGGTTTTTAACTTTTACGATGTTTATGATGTTGTTTATCATCCCGTTCATAGCGGGATACTTTGTTGGCAAATGGGTTGAAAAGGAAAAAAAATGAATACTGAAACAGCAATCAACATGAAGGGTACGGTTGTCACCATCACAACGTCTCTTGGCCTTATGACGCTCACCAAGGGCGCTCAGTTTGAGGAAGAGATGGCAAGCACAGTCGAGGTGATTGTCGGCGATAAAGACATGACCCTTGCAGAAGCTCGCCGCCAGTGGATGCATGAACAGCTTGATGCTTGGATTGATGGGGTGGAAGCATGACCAAACAAGATAGGGATTTTATTGCGCCATTGATGGCACAAAACACTACAGAGTCTTGGGCTGAAGCTATTTGCATTGCAATCGCACAGCTTAAAGATAAAGACGGTAAGGCGTTGCAAGTATTTTTAAGCGATGACTACGCTGAACATATCCGGCTGTGCGGTCAGATTGCTAAATCATTGAGGGGCGAACCAAACCCAGCGTTTAAAAATTACATGGGTGATAACTGGGCGGGGATTGTATGAACGATAAATTTGATTACATAATTCTTGGTTACATCATCGGGATTTTTACCGCCTTTCTTGTCTTGAGTTTTACGGGGGCGATATGACAATCAAAATTACTTACAACCATGAGTGCGATGGGTGCAAGAAAATCATTATGACTGAAAACTACAACTGGGCAAGTTTTCCAAGCTATACAACGCCGCAACCCCAAAGAGGCAATGCGTTTGTTTTATTTGGTGTCAATGCCGACCTGTGTAGCGAGTGCGCTCAACCGTTGCAAGAGGCTAAAGAACGCATGATGGAAAAAATTATTAAAACAAGGAATCAGCATGAACCCACTAAGCCCTAACCAAATACTGCGTAACTTGGAACACGGTTATTTCATGACGCACCAAGAGCAGAGTGAAGCAGCGCAGTACATACGACAGCTACAGCAAGCGGTGTTAGACGAGCGTGAGGCTTGTGCGAAGTTGTGTGATAACTGGGGGCATGATCTTGTTGAGGGTAATTATGCCGCCAAAACAATCAGAGCAAGAAGCGAACCAAGCCCAGCGTTTAAAAACTATATGGGCGATAACTGGGCGGGGATTGTATGAAAAGGATTGACTTAATCATAGATGCGCTTGAAACAGGTCTTAAATTAACGGACGGATTTATAAGCGAATGGAATCAAATAAACAAAGCCCTTGCCGCAGCTCGTGAGTTGCGGGATTTGACGCCTGTGGGCTACATGGATAGTCAAGGGGTACTGTTTAATGAAACAACACACCCACATTTGAACACAGCACTTTACGCACTTGATGAGATGACGAAATGAAATACGCACTTATTAGCGAAGAGCAGATCGAAAATTTAAAAGGATTGACATCCGTGTTGATTCGGCTTGGGCATCCGTATAACGCAGGTCTTTGTGCTGAAATTTTGGAGTCACTCAAGCCTAGCGGGCCTGTGGCGTGGATGGTTAAAGATGTATTGGATGGATTGCGGTATCCCTCATCTTTAAAAAACCCCGGGGGTTCAATAAAAGGTGAATCACAACCACTCTACGCACTTGATGAGGTAACGAAATGAAACCATTTGACTTAGAAGCCGCCAAGCGTGGTGATCCGATCTATGAAACAAGCATGAGTGCGCTTGTGCATTTTGTTGGTATTGATAGTGAGGGTGAATATGTTGTTGAGCATAAGCACCTCATGTACAGACGCACAGGCAATGAACTTCGCATGGCTCCCAAGAAGCGCACAGTTTGGGTGAATTTGTATCCCAATACGGCGGCGGCGTATCAATGTGACCACGAATGTCTTGCGAACAGCCTTGCAGACAATCATCTCAGAGCTGACGGTGTGAAACGCATCGGCGGCAAGGCTTGGCCTTTGGAGATTGAAGAATGACTAAGCACACAGCAGCACCGTGGTTAATTGGCGAAAACCGTTACGACTATGACTTGATAATTCGTTCGGCAAATAATGATCCCGTTTGCTCAGTAATTTATGCGGGATATTCTAAAACTGAAGCAAAAGCTAACGCCCGACTAATCGCCGCTGCGCCGGAGTTGCTTGAGGTGTTGAAGCAGCTTTGCGCTGCCCAAGAAAAAGGTCATGTTGCGAGTTATTCAAATTTGTGGGATGACGCACAAGCAGCAAGCGCCAAGGCAACAGGAGAGCAAGCATGACTGACCGTAAACTATTACAGGAAGCGTTGGATGCTCTTGAGTTTCCACACGATTCGGAATGGTCTAACAAAGCAAAAGCTATTGAGGCGTTACAACACGCACTCGCACAGCCTGAGCCAGTTGCTAAATTTGATGACCCGCAAGTTCAATTAGTTTATGAAATCTTGTGCAACGATGAAGCCCCGCCAAAGAGTGAGCATTGGGAAGGTTTTATAGCTAGGCGTATTGTTGATGCACTTGCACAGCCTGAGCAAGAGAGTAAGCCTATGTATGTTATGGGTAACTACGCAGGTGAGGGCAAGGTTGTTAGCGCATCTTTTGGATTGCCTAAAGGTGCGTTTGAGTTTGCACCATACACAGGTAAAGGTGAGGCATCTAAAATTAAGCACT